>ERZ1034952.820-NODE-820-length-27669-cov-5.423952_pt1 | contig 27669 bp, 19 predicted proteins | sample MGYA00520625_ERZ1034952 | MGnify/ENA primary metagenome ERZ1034952 (study PRJEB33766, sample SAMN09781773) | gut metagenome | biome: gut microbiome | host: Homo sapiens | place: Madagascar | study: EMG produced TPA metagenomics assembly of the PRJNA485056 data set... | reverse complement strand
TTCCAGCAGGCGCTGCATTGATCCTGAAGGTTGCGCTCTTGGTGCCTGTGTAGTTTTTTCTCCCTGAAATTACAACTGTTGCGATTCCAGCTTTTACGTTGTCCTTATAGGTAACTGTGTAATCACTCGCACTAAGCGTCTTGCCACCCAGCTTGACCGTAACATTCTGTGTCTGTGCCGCTCCATTATATGTTTTATCGGTAATGCCGCTCACTGTTGCAGAAGCAAGCGAAACGGGTTTGATCTCAAAAGTTGTTGAAAGCGAACCGGTATAGTTAGCGTTCTTGCCAACGATAGTCACATTTGCTGTGCCCGCATCAGTATGATAGGAATACGACAAATAGTAGTCCGTACCTTTTCTTAATGTTTGAGCTCCATAGGTAACAACAACATCGGGAGTACACTCACTTCCGCTATACGTTTGCGCAGGAATGCTCTTAATCACCACACCACCACTATTGAGGCTTTTCTTCGCAATGGAAAACTTGCGCTCAACTTGTCCTGAATACTCACCAATGCCAGTAATAATCATTGTGGCTGTATTAGTTCCCGCATTGATGTTGTTCTTGTAAGTGACCTCGAAGTCTTTTCCTTTCGTAAGCTCATTATCGCCATGAGTTACTCGTGGAACAGGACAAACCGCGCTTCCCGTATAAGTGCATGACGAAGAAACATCACTGATCGTTGCATTGCTAACGCTCTTTCCGATGTTGAACGTTACCGTTCGCTCGCCAGAAAAATTACCAATACCTTTAACGGTTACCTGGGCCTGACCATTATCTATATTGTTCACATAGGCAAGCGTGAAATCGACATCCTTCACTAAAGGCCTTCCGTTAAACACAACCTCTGGCACAGGAGTAATCGCCTGACCTGTGTACTTTTGGCTCTCGATTGCTCCTATGCTTACCCGATCAAGAGAAGCAGGTGTAATACGGAAGGTCGCCCTCTTCTCCAATCCAATACCAGATGCAGGCTTAACGACTACCGTTGCTTCACCCGCATTAACGTTGTTTTGGTAGGCAAGCTGATAATCGGTGCCTTGTGAAAGCTTGACCCCATTAACAGTAACACTGATCGAAGGCGTTATTTCATTACCCATATAGGACTGATCCGCGATTGAACCAATAACAGCCTGGGAAAGATCGGCTGCTCCAACCTGCACTTCTTTCGAAACAACTTCCGTCGTTACCTTTTTGTGAGTAGCAGTGATCGTAGCAAAGCCTCTTCCCTTTGCAGTAAGAGCTCCCGTGTTCTCGTCTACCGCAAGTACATTTGGATTGCTCGAAGTCCAGCTCCATTCAGATGCTGGCAATGACGAGCCATCATCACAGGCGATAGCGAGCGTAGCGCTTCCTGCAAAAGGAACGCTTTCCATATCAATGCGCGCGCTCAACACCTGGAGTGCATGATAGGCATCCACCTCACCATAGCCCGTTTCACTATCCCAGCCAGTATCTCCTAAGTCTGTTGCAGTTTGTTCGAGCAATGTTTGCGCGTTTTGAGGCGTTAAAGAAGGTTCGTATGCGAAAAGCATCGCAGCAACGCCAGCAACTGCCGGCGATGCCATTGAAGTGCCATTCTTAGAAACATAGGAGCCTGTTTTTGAAGTGCTTAAAATATCAGTGCCTGGTGCTGAGATGTCTTTAGCGGTCGACCCTGCTGTATTGAAATTAGAGCTCGATGCTTTTGCTACCGAATAACGTCCAGCTGAATCGTTCGGTGTTCCGGCACTGTTCTTAAGCAAGTTGATAACGCTGAAACAATCAGAATAGTCTCCAGGGAAACAATCATAAGGCGGCGTTGCATTAGCCATCGAGTTACCTGCTGCACATACGGTAAGAATCTGTTTGCTTTTTGCTTCGGTAATCTTGTCAAGAAGCGCTTTATCGTTCGCGGCGATATCACCACCTACAGCACCCTTGCCTCCCAAGCTCATGTTCACAACACGAACATTATGGGCTTGCGCAACGGTGCTACCATCGTTATCGTCGTCACCCATAAGCCACGCATATGCCTGAGCAAGCCATGCTGAGCTAAACGCACTTGAACCGTTGTCCAGTTTGCTTGATTTGATAATGATCAAACCGGCATCATACGATGTGCCTGCAACACCAATGCCATTATCCGCATCAGCAGAAACGATTCCTGCAACATGGGTACCATGTCCACCAGGATCGTCGTCGGTAACCGTGCTGGTCTTGTCTACTGAATTGTAAGTGTCCTTTATGTTAGCCCGAAGATCTTCATGGCTTGTCAAGCATCCCGTATCGATGACCGCAACCGACACCGCACCCTCACATTTTTTGATATTCCAAGCCTTATACATATCGAGCGAGTCAAGTGCCCATTGGCTGCTTGTCTGCGGATCATTGATCTTCGTTATCGCTTCTGTTCCTACCAGAGAAACAATTGCCTCGTTTGGCGAAGATAGCTCAGCATGAACGTTCGTTTGTTCTTCGGTAACCGCAGCTGTCTCTTCCCCTATGGTTGTTTCACGAATCGCGTCTTCGCGTTTTTGGAGGTCCTCATTTCTTGATTCATTACCATCGCTGTAAGCCTGTCGTTCTTGAATTTCTTCCTCATGAACAGTCTCTTCAGCAGGATAGTAAACATAATTGGGCTGCGCTTCTAAGCCCGCACGTTCAAAAGAGGCTAATGCTTGTTCAATCTCAGTCGTATCGGAAATCTCAACTTGGACGAATCCAACAGATGTATCTTGCTCTGAAACACTCTTTGTACAAGCAAACTCACTATCTTCAAGCACTGCATTTATCTGATCAGGCGATTGTGAGTCATCAACGAAAATGAGCACTTTGCCTTTTTCATAATCCCCTAATTCAGGATCGCTTACAATTTCAAAAGGGTCAGACTGGTCTGCAGAGGGAGCATTTTCTGCCAGTTGTTCTGATGAAGCCTCATCCTCGGTTGCTGGCTGATAAGCGAAGCTTGTGCCAAGATGACGGTCGAAAACACCTACTCCAACAGTAAAAACAAGAATGCTTGCTAGGCATAGTGACAAAATCACGCCACGGAACTGACGTGTTCTGCTCCTCGTTTTTCTGTTCGCATCAAGGCGTTTTTTCATCCCAAAACCCTCTATCGCTTACACAAATAACGACAAAGAAAAGTAATTGTATCGTGCTTGTTACCTGAAAGTCATATTCTTAAGCGTTTTTCCGCAGAAACACCATGTAAAGCAACGCATAATAGTCAACTTTTGTATAATGAAGTTCACTTGTCTAAGAATTCGAATGAAAAGAGACGCGATGGCAGACAAAGTTGCGGTGCTCATCCCCTGCTATAACGAAGCGGTCACGATCGGCAAAGTGGTCGACGATTTCAAACGCGTACTGCCTGATGCTGATATCTACGTCTACGACAACAATTCCAAAGACGATACTGCTGCTATCGCTGAGGACCACGGTGCTATCGTGCGCACCGAACCGCGCCAAGGTAAGGGCAACGTGGTGCGCCAGATGTTCCGCGAGATCGATGCCGACTATTACATCATGGTCGATGGCGACGATACCTACCCCGCTGAAGCTGCTCCACATTTGCTCGAGCCGCTTATGAACGACACGGCGGACATGACCGTAGGTGATCGCCTTTCAAATGGCACCTATGGCGAAGAGAATGACCGCGCCTTCCATGGGTTCGGCAACAACCTAGTACGCTGGCTGATCAAGGTAATCTATGGCTATGCGTTCGATGATGTCATGACCGGCTATCGCGCATTCAATCGCATCTTCGTGAAGACCATGCCCGTGCTTTCTGAAGGCTTCCAGATCGAAACCGAACTCTCTATTCACGCCGTTGACAAGCGTTTCCGCATCGTGGATGTGCCGATCGATTACCGCGATCGACCCGAAGGAAGCTATTCCAAGCTTTCCACCTTCGGCGATGGAGCAAAGGTTCTGCGCGCGATCGCGTCGCTCTTCAAGGACCATAAACCCATGGCGTTTTTCGGTTGGCTTGCACTCATCTTGATCGTGCTGGGCCTGATCGCAGGCATTCCGGTTATTGCGGAATACTTCCAAACGGGATTGGTTCCGCGCTTCCCCACCGCCATCCTTGCGATCGCACTGGTGATTTGTGGCGCGCTCTCCTTCACTGCCGGCATCATATTGGATACGGTTGCAAAAACAGGACGCAAACAATGGGAGCTTTTCACCTATCAAGCCTATGAAGAAGCCCAACGTCACCAAGAAGAAGAGTCGTAGACCCTTCTCGAACACGCTCGATACCTAAGCGGAATGAAAAAGAGACTGAACCAGATGGCTCAGTCTCTTTTAGTTTTGGCGGCGTTGTTTTGCCAGCGTTTCTTGTTTTGCGATCTACGTTCTTTGATCTTCGAATAGGGCGAGGACCGTATCCTAGTTCTTCTCAACGAACGTTTTGTTCAGATAAGCGATGATGTCGTCTGATTCGTAAAGCGCTTTGCCATCGATATCCAAACAAGGCACCTGGTACTTACCACCCAGATTGATGAGCTTGTCGTAGCCGTCTTTATAAGGTTCGAGGCTAATGTCCATGATGGGCAGAACGATGTCATGCTGATCCATGAAATTGAGCACCTTTGCGCAGAAAGGACAGCCAGCTTTAACATAGAGTGTATATTGTGAGTTTTCCATTAGGATCACCTTCCCTGTAATCGAGCATAATTCATGCTAGACCAGCGCGAACGCAACCATACTCCCAAGCGCGATTTGTTACACATCCGAAAGTTTCCCGACAATATCTGCTCTGGTTGTTGTTGCTCTAAGGGGCGGAGCCTGTGGGGTGATTGGACGACTCTGAGTCCGCACTCTTAAATAGTAATAGGCTGTCCGAAGGAGCGAAGTGCACGAGATAGCCTGCAAGACATTGCAGGCTATCGAGCAACGAAAGCGAGTCGACCCAACCACCCCTCAGGCGTAAGCCCCTTGCGGCAATGAGTAGGAAGCCTCGTGTCTCGCGCTCGGCGCTGATGTTCCTACGTAGCTTGCGGATGGTCGGCGATCTGCGCGGCATGCTTCGCCTGAAGCGATTCGAGGAACGCTTGTGCATCACCAGGATCGTCGTCGAGCGTCTCATCACCCAGATCGACTTCAGTAGGCACACGACGATACAGCAGATCGTACATGATCGGCACCACGTAGAGCGTCATAAAGGTGGCATAGAGAAGACCACCCACCACAACGAGCGCCATACCGCGCTCCATGCTCGCGCCGATAGCCACACTGAATACCATTGGCAGCATGGCCAAAATGGTGGTGAGCGCAGTCATCAAGATGGGACGCATACGTGTTTTACCTGCGGCAACGAGCGCATGATGCTTCTCAAGGCCACCACGGCGCAGCTGGTTCACATAGTCTACGAACACGATGCCATTGTTCACCACCGTGCCCATTAATACCGCAAAGCCCATGAGCGAGAGCATGGTAAGGCCTTCGCCGCTGAACCACAGCGCGAAGAAGCCACCCGTGAAGGCCAACGGAACGGTAAGGATGATGATGAAGGGTGAAAGGAGGCTCTGGAACTGCGCCACCATGATCAAGTAGATGAGCACGAAGCCCAAGATCAACAGCAAGAGCATCTGCTCCAGCATGGTGTTGATGTTATCCAGTTCACCGCCATAGTAGATCTGATACTTATCGGGCACTTCATAGGCATCGAGCTTCTCGGAGAGCTCACGCGAAAGAAGCGCATTGTTATACCCGTCTTCGATCTCTGCTGAGACTGTCATCGTCTTATCTGAATTCAAGTGGACGATCGCGTTAGAAGCCACCCCTTCTTCCACTCGCGCAACATCGCCGATCTTCACATCGACCGTTTCGCCTGCTTGGCTCGTGAGTGTAACGATCGTATCGAGGATATCCTCGCGCGTAGGAACATGCGTTTCATCGATGATCTCGACCTGCATCTGCTTATCATCGACAGTAAGTTTGCTCGATGTGGTCGAGGTGTTCAGCATGCCAGAAAGTTCCTGGTAGAGCTGCGCGACCGTGAAGCCTTTCTTGGTGAGCGCGTCTTCATCGATGATGAGGTGCAGCTCTTTGTCAGCCTCTTCCATACCGTTTTCGATCTCAGTATAACCATCGACCTCATCCACGATCCGCATCACGTCTTCGCTCATCGCAAGGAGCTTCTCCTGGTCGGGGCCTGTGATCGTGATGGAAAGCCCGCTACCGAGCATCGAGCTCATGGCATCCGATGAAGAAGCATCGGTGATCACCTCGCAATCGAGATGCTCAGTGTCGCGCGAAAGCTGACGGCCAATCTCAAGCACCTGCTCTTCTGTGGTGACCGAATCGTCCATCTGCAGATAGAACATGAACATCTCGTAGGCATCTTCGCTACCTTCAGAAGCGGTGCTCGAGACCATCGAGAGGGAACTCGTGCCGTCGATCGCAGCCACATTGCCCACACCATCGATGCTCACAGCAGCATCCATGATCTCGTCCGCCATGGCATACGCGTCTTCCTTCTCCACATCCTCAGGCATCACGACCGTGACCGACATGTTCTTGCCCGTCATGGTCGGCACCATAGTGATGCCCATATTGAACACGCCGCCCACGGCAACCACGAGCAATACCACGGAAACCACCAGCGGAATGGCTTTGTGCTGCAAGAAGAAATTGAGCGAACGCGCATAGGCATCCTGAAGACGCTCGAAGCCTTTATTGCGCCGTGGTTGATAGTTCCTGAACACGAAGCGCGACAAACTCGGAACGAGCGTGAGCGCCACCACGAGCGAAGCGCACAGCACATAGGCGATCGTAAGCGCGAAGGGCAACATCATCTGGTTCACGATGCCCGTGGTGAAAACGATCGGCAAGAAAACGCAGATGGTGGTAAGCGTTGAAGCGATGACCGCGCCCGTGATCTGCTTCGCACCTTGCACTGCCGCACGCTGTGCTGGAATGCCGCGGCCGCGCAAACGATAGATGTTCTCAAGCACGATGATGGAGTTGTCCACCAACATGCCGATAGCAAGCGCAATGCCACCCAGCGACATGATGTTGAGCGAGATGCCCGAGAAATACATGAGCAAAAGCGCAACGAGCACGGAGAACGGAATGGAGAACGCCACGATGAGCGTCGGTTTCCAATCGCGCAGGAAGAGCGCGAGCACCACGATAGCGAGCAGCGCGCCCAAGAGCAACGACTGCAAGATCGAATTGATGTAGAGCGCGATGTACGAGCCCTGATCGCTCACGATGTCGAGCGAAAGGCCTGGGTAGTCTTCGCGCAGGTCAGCGATCTTCGCCTGGCACGCGTTCGAGATGTCGCTCGTGCTAGCAGTTGAACTCTTGTACACCATGAGGCATACGCCCTCGGAGCCGTTGAGCTTCATGTAGGCATCGCCCACATTGTCGACCACAGTAATATCCGCCACATCTTTAAGGCGAATCTCGCCTACGCCGTCAAGATCGACGAGCATGAGGTTCTCGAGATCTTCGATGCTTGTGATATTCGTACCCACCTGCAAGAGCCACTGTTCATCGTCGTTCGAATTGCCCAGATAGCCTGCGGGCATCGAGAAATCCTGCGCCTTGATCATGCTCGCAAGCGTAGTCTTGTCTACCAGCGCGTCGATATTGGCCGACTTGATGGCTTTCTCGCGCGCGTCCTCATACTGCGCCTGCGCCTCATCAAGCTGCTGCTTATTCTGTTCGAGCATGCTCAGCGCATTCGCAAGCTGCGCTGCTCCGCTTCCGAACTGACTTGCAGCGCTCAGGCCACCCGCTTCAGCAACGGCTAATTGATTCTGATAATTAGTAAGCTCGCTCGTAGCTTTTGTAAGTTGCTCTTGAAGTGCAGCTATTTGCTGCTGGAGTGCGGGCTTCATCGCCTCGGGGGCTTGCGCAAGCTGAGCTTGTAAGGCTTGAATCTGAGCAGTAAGTGCAGCGACTTGCGCGGTGCCCGAAGAGACGCCCATGGTCAAACCCGAGATAGCCTGCCCGAGTTGATCAGTAGTGGCTTTTTCTTGATCGGCGAGCTTCGTCTGTTGTTCTTTCAGCGCCTTTTCTGCAGAAGCCATCTGGGAACGTCCCTCATCGATCGACTTCTTCGCGTCGTAGAGCTCAGAATTGACGTTTCCGAGCAATTTGTTGTTGATGTCTTCGATCTTCGAATCGCTCAGGCGCACTTCGACGGATTGCTCCGCTGAACCCACCACCGAGACATCTGCAACGCCATTGATGCGCTCAAGTTCAGGCGAGAGCGTGTCTTCGGCGAATTCCGAAAGTTCATAGATATCCTTGCCTTCATAGTTCGCGGCAACGTAGAGCGTGGCCATCATGTCCATGCTCATTTCCATGTAGTTAGGTGATCCAGCCGTTTCGGGCAACTGCGATTCGACCTCGTTGACCGCCGAAGACACCTTCACCAGAGCCGAATCCATATCGGTGCCATCTTCGAATTCAAGGAACACCATGGAGAAGTTGTTGGCGCTCTGGGATTGGATCTCGGTCACACCATTGACCGTCGAGAGCGTGCTTTCGAGCACTTCGGTCACTTCCGTCTCGACCTTCTCAGCGCTCGCACCAGGGTCGGTGGTCATGACCATGAGGTAGGGAATGTCCATGTCGGGAAGCAAGTCGGTCTTCATCTTGCTCAATGAAACACCGCCAAGGATGAGCGCGATGATGACCGCAACGACGATGATATAGGGACGCTTGACGCTGAATTTAGAGAGCATAGAGGCCACAACACCTTCACGAACACGCAACAATATACAGAGTAGTTTCCTTTATCTGTATACCATAACTTGTGTACGCAGCAGCCTTAACGCAGACCCAAATGCAAATAAGCAGAGCCAAACGCACATAAGCCCTCCGATTGATGCAGAGGGCTTACGAAAGTGTAATGTATCTATGGGCGAGTGAAGGAAGGGATGGGCGTGCGCATCACGCAAAAGCTGCCCGCAGCACTCGTGCACCACTTAGCCACTTAGCTACCTAGCTGGAGATGCCTGGCTAAAAACAGCCGTCTAGACCGGCTGATAGCCACTCCACCCTGAAGCGATCAGCGTCGCGCCACGAATGACCGCAAAGACCGCAATGAAGATCGCAAGGCTTTCAGGAAAGATGAAGAAGCAGATGCCCACGAGCAAGCTCAAAATGGCCGACACCAGTCCGAGCCCCCAAATTGAACCCAGCTGCTTACGTGAGGCGATGATGGAGAATATCTCCACGATGGAATACGCCATGATGAAGGCACCGATGAGCCACGGTATAACATAGGCTGTTGCGAGCGGATGGATGACCAGCATCAAGCCAATGATGATATCCAAGATGCCGTAAGCCACATACCAGCCCGAAAGCCCTGCTGTCTTGCGTTCACGCACGTAGGATATGATGTTCACGATGCCAGCAAAGACGAAGCCAGCGCCAGCTACGAAGGTGACGCTCAAAAGCGTGATGCCAGGATAGAACGCACACAGCGCGCCGAAGAAGATGAGCAGCACGCCCGGTACGATGAGCGACCAATTTCTTTCTGCTTTTTCCTGGGAAGCCATAGCTTACCCCTTTCTCTTTTTTGTCAGTGTAGCGCCGAGCGTTCAAAGACTCGCATAGAGCATCGCGAAGTTTGTTCCACTGAAAACAAAGCGTTGCTAAAGGGTAATCATGCGTCGATGGACGCGCCAGATATGCGCGCTATTATAAAGCTATTCGATCACAAGCACGCACGTTGCGGAAGACGCGAGCTTCCCTGCGCTCGATCGTACAGGCGCAATCGTATCAGATCACGCCCTTAGGCGTTGGAGGAGGAATCATGAGACTTGGTTTTATCGGCTGTGGCAACATGGCGGGAGCCATTATCGCAGGAATCATCAAGAAGGGTCTCGTTTCACCCGATGAGATCTATGGCTCAAATTCAACGCCTGAACATGCGAACGCAACGCATGAGCGCCTCGGCATCCAAACCACCACCGACAACACCCTCGTTGCCGGAGAGAGCGATATCGTGTTCCTCTGCGTGAAGCCGCAACAGTATGAAGCAGTGATCGACCAGATCAAGGATCACTTGCATGAGCGCCAGATCCTGGTGAGCATCGCACCAGGCAAGACCCTCGCATGGCTCGGAGAGAAGATCGGCCATCCACAGAAGATCGTACGGGTCATGCCCAACACGCCAGCGCTGGTGGGCGAAGGCACCACCGCGTTCTGCCCGGGCGATCTCGTCTCGCCCGAAGAGACGAAGATCGTGAAGGAACTGCTCGAGAGCTTCGGGCTTGCGATCGAACTTGCCGAACCGCTCATGGATGCCGCCAGTTCAGTAGGAGGCAGTGCCCCCGCGTTCGTCTATATGTTCATCGAGGCGTTAGCCGATGGCGGTGTTGTTGAAGGCTTGCCGCGCGCACAAGCGCAGATGATCGCCGCGCAAACCGTGCTCGGCAGCGCAAAGATGGTGCTTGAGACGGGCGAGCATCCCGGCAAACTGAAAGATCAAGTTTGCTCTCCTGGCGGCTCGACCATCGCTGGCGTTGAGGCGCTTGAAGAGGGAGCCTTCCGTGGCACCACCACCCGCGCCGTACGCGCTACGGTTGCAAAAGCACGTAGTCTGTAGGGCTTCTGGTTGCGTTAGCTGAACTACAGCAACCAAAAAACTGTGATGTTTTTGTGCATGTTCAACGCGCATGGCTTACTTTATTAGCACTCTCGCCCTGAGAGTGCTAACTTTTTCTGTGATAAATCTGCGGCCTGCCCACTCGGTAGGCCGCACGCACGTACCCTTCACAAGAAAGGCTTATGCATGAAGCAATTCAAAACTGAGAGCAAGAAACTGCTCGACCTCATGATCAACTCGATCTACACGAATCGTGAGATCTTCCTGCGCGAACTTATTTCGAACGCATCAGATGCGGTCGACAAGCTCTATTTCAAGAGCCTCACCGACTCTTCGATCACGGTCGCAAAAGACGACCTGTTCATCACGGTTTCTTTCGACAAAGACGCGCGCACGATCACCGTAGAAGACTCCGGTATTGGCATGACGAAAGCCGAACTTGAAGAAAATCTTGGCACGATCGCTCATTCCGGAAGCCAGGAATTCAAGACCGAAAACGCCGAAGACCAAGGCAAGGATCTCGATATCATCGGCCAGTTCGGTGTTGGCTTCTATTCCGCCTTCATGGTCGCTCAAAAGGTGACGGTGAACTCGCGCGCTTGGGGGGCCGATGAATCTTGGAGCTGGACGAGCGATGGCATCGAAGGCTACTCGATCAAAAAGGGCAAGAAGCAAACGCACGGTACCGAGATCATCCTCGAGCTTAAAGAGAACACCGAAGAGGAGGATTTCGACCTGTTCTTGAGCGAGCCGCAGCTGAAATCCCTCATCAAACGCTACAGCAATTATGTGCGCTACCCCATCAAGATGGAATGCGCGAAGAGCGTCGAGCTGCCTAAGCCCGAAGACGCACCCGACGATTACACACCGCAGTATGAGACGGTCACCGAAGTCGAGACCATCAACTCGATGATCCCCATCTGGAAACGTCGCAAATCTGAAGTGAGCGAAGAGGAATACAACGAATTCTACAAGTCGGATTTCCACGACTATGCCGATCCGCTGCGCACGATCTCGATCCACGCCGAAGGCACGCTGTCCTACGACGCACTGCTCTTCATCCCGAGCCATGCGCCCTACGACCTCTACAGCAAGGATTACAAGAAGGGACTCGCACTCTATACGTCGAACGTGCTCATCATGGAGAAATGCGAAGAGCTGCTACCCGATTACTTCAACTTCGTGCGTGGCGTCGTGGACAGCCAGGACCTCACGCTCAACATCTCACGCGAAACGCTTCAGCACAATGGCCAGTTGCGCGCCATCGCCCAGAAGCTCGAGAAGAAGATCAAGTCCGACCTGCTGAAGATGCTCGAAGACGATCGCGAAGCCTACGAAAACTTCTTCAAAGACTTCGGACGCGGTATCAAATACGGTATCTACTCAAGCTACGGCATGGACGCCGACAAGCTCTCTGACCTGCTGCTCTTCTATTCCGCAACCGAAAAGCGCATGATCACGCTCGCAGAGTACCTCGAAAAGGCTGCCGAGGATCAGAAGTCCATCTACTATGCGGTAGGCGAATCGGTCGATCGCTTAGCCAAAATGCCCATCGTGAAGACCGTTATGGCTAAGGGCTATGACGTGCTGCTGTGCACTCAGGATGTCGATGAATTCTGCATGATGTCCATGAACAGCTTCGACGAGCGTCCGCTGAAGAATGTCGCTGGTGGCGATCTCGACCTTGAGACCGAAGACGAGAAAGAAGCCGCTGAAGCTATCACGAAGGAAAACGAAGGGCTGTTCAACGCCATGAAAGAAGCGCTTGATGGTGCCGTCACCCGCGTAGCAGTTTCCACGCGTCTTTCCGACACGCCGGCCGCCGTTACCACCGAAGGACCGATCTCGCTTGAGATGGAACGCATGATGGCGATGGGTCCAGATGGCGAGCGCATCAAGGCCGATCGCGTGCTCGAGATCAATCCTCAGCACAGGATCTTCGACGTTTTGAAACAGGCTCAGGAGGCCGGCGATACGGAGAAGATCGCGCAGTATTCGACCATCCTCTACAATCAAGCGCTTATCGTTGAGAACATGCCGGTCGATGACCCGATCGCCTATGCTCAAGCGGTCACGGCACTTATGGAATAAATACACAACAAAAGCGCGAGTTTTCCCTACAATCCCTACAAAATGCGAGTAGAATAAAGCGCGTTCATTTCCTTATGGGCGCGCTTGTTCTTTGCAAGCACGAAGCGTCCCAAAGAGCAATGAGGGGATCACGAGAAACCAGCCATGCCTCACGATTATCGACCAGCGCATCACCAACACGATCACGCTCGCCCGCACCGTCGCAAGCCACAGCGTCGTACGTCCAATCGCGAAACCGTTCAGAGCGATGAGCTCTCATCGACTAACGGCATCCGCATGGTGAAAGATGCGCAGTCCTTCAATCACGACCGCAACCCTCATCTCTCTCAAACATCGCTGCCTACTATCGACGCCGTCGGCACTCCCCATCCGAAGTCTCCTGCGGCTAGAGCGATGCAACAGCAAGCTCGACCAAGGCATGAAGTGCCTGGCTTTGGCGTCGAAGAGGCACCCTTTGAAAACACGAGAGTTCGCACGCATGAGGCAAACAACCCGCTCTACACAGGCGAGACCTATCCGGTGCGCGGAACTCATACCGATAGCTCGCTGCCGCATGCTCATGCGCACAACCAGCAAACGAACGCTTCTCTTACTGGATCGCACCGCGCTGTTCAGGGGATTCCTTCCGAGTATCCCGCCCCACGCGCAAGCCAATCAGCAAGATTTCGCGCTGTTCCACCATTAAGTGACCATTCTGAGCCACCAGCTGGACAATCCGCACGCTTGAGAGCGATCGATGCGACCGGCGCTCAACCAAGATCGTACGCTGGGCATTCGGCAAGCTTCGCTGCAGTCGAACACACGCAGGAAACACAACAGCCCTACGACTACCAAGACTACACTGCTGCAAGTGGGCGCTACAAAGCATCCAACACGCAAGCCGCTTCACCTACGAACTTCAAGCCACTCACTGCAACCTCAAAGCATGCACGCAAGCGCACTAAAACCTTGCCGCGAGCGATCGCTGCCGTTGCGATCGTGGTCGCACTAGGCGTAGGTGGCTTCTTCGGTTATCAGCAAATCGCCTTTGCGGGTCCCGTAACAGCTACGGTCAATGGCGAGAAGATGACGCTCGAAGGCAGCGAGCGCTCGATCGAAGGGCTGCTCGACAACAATATCGTACAGGTCACGCCAGGAAACTTCGTTGCGGTCGATGAATCGACGCTTCGTGAAGGCGATGGCACCCGTTGCACGGCCGTCATCAACGAGCAACCCGTTAGCGATTTAAAAACGCATATCAATGAAGGTGACCAGGTGGTTGTCTCGAACGGCACCGATGTGATGGAAAACTACACCGATTCGGCACCAACGGTTATTCCAGCAGGTTATTCAAAAGCTGGCCAGTATGGCGCGCTCCACGTTTTCCTAGCCGGTCAGGATGGTGAAACGGTAACTCGCACGGGCTCTGAGTCGGGCAAGACCATCGAGCAGGTCACCAAGGAAAAGATCGATAACCGCCTGGTGTACTACAACGCCAACTCTAACGGCGAAAAGGTTATCGCGCTCACCTTCGACGACGGACCTTGGGATGGCTCGACCGAGCAGATCCTCGACATCCTGAAGGAGAACGGAGCAAAAGCAACGTTCTACACCATCGGCGAACAGATCTCTTCGCACTCCGATCAGATCGCACGCATGGCCAGTGAAGGGCACGAGATCGCGACCCACACCTGGGATCACGCAGCAGGATCGGGCAAGGGTGTTTCGCTCAATCTCATGAGCACGGCGGAGCGCAAAGAAGAAGTGCAAAAGGGCATGGATGCCATCAAGAACGCTGCGAATAAAGATGCGAGCGTCTACTTCCGCGCGCCCGGTGGCAACTTCAACGATAGCGTAGCGAATGATCTCAGGGGCATGGTCCAGGGTGAGATCGGTTGGAATATCGACACCGAAGACTGGCGTCGACCTGGTGCGGACACCATCGCTTCGCGCATCAAGAGCGCAGGTCCTGGCGAGGTCATCCTCATGCACGATGGCGGCGGCGACCGCTCGCAAACCGTTGCAGCGCTTCGCGAAGCCTTGCCTTATCTGAAAAGTCAGGGTTATAAGTTCGTTACTATCTCCGAGCTTATCGAAGCCTACCCCTACCAAGAGGGTCAGCATTCCTAGTCAGCATTCCTGGTTCGCAGCTTTCTGTCAGAACCCACTCACGCGCACATTCCTTATAAAAAAACCTGCCGTAACCGCAACGTATCCGCGGTTTTGGACCAACTTAGCTATATACTAAGTACGTCTCAAGAACGAAAGGAACGTTATGACTGCAACAATGAAGAAACTTGGCGTAGTTGCTGTGCTCTTCGCCCTGGTCGCGTCTATTGGCTTGTTCGGTTGCTCTTCGAACAACGAATCCAAAGACACCAACGCTGAATCTGCAGACTACACCTTGCTCAACGACGGCAAACTCGTAGTCGGTCTTTCTCCCGACTATCCACCATTCGAAAACCTCGAAGGTGACGAAGTGGTTGGCTTCGAGGTTGAGCTGGGCAAGGCAATCGCTGAAGAGCTCGGTCTCGAATATGAGAACAAGAACCTCCAGTTCGACGCTATCATCCCTGCGGTTGTTTCCGGTGGTCAGGTTGACATCGGCATGTCCGGTTTCACCGTTACGCCTGAGCGTGAAGAGCAGATCGACTTCACCGATGCTTTCTACATCGACGATCAGGCTGTTGCAGTTATGAAAGATGAAGATATCACCGAAGAGAATGCCGCAGAAGCACTGAACCAGGAAGGTATCATCATCGCAGTTCAGTCTGGCACCACCGGTGAAACCTATGCTCAGGAGAATTATCCGAACGCCACCATTCAGCCCTACGGCAACTCCACCGACTGCTTTGCAGCGATGCAGTCCGGCCAGGCTAACGCGGTTTGCACCAACAAGGCTGTTGTCGAAAAGATGATCAAGGACGCCTATCAGGATGCTGAAGTTGTCGCAACCAGCGCAACTGGCGAAGAATATGCGATCGTTGTCTCCAAGGACAATCCCGAGCTCACCAAGGCGCTGAACGAAGCGCTCAAAAAGCTCAAAGAGAACGGCACGATTGACGAACTCACCGCCAAATGGCTCTAATCTTTTAGACGAACCCTCCCCAGCCGCGTGTTGGGGAGGGTTTTTTATTTAAGGACTTCTCATGCAAAAACGCATGCTTTCTTTCATATCCGTGTTCGTCGCGATCGCTGTGGCGTGCTCGGTTTTCTTCGTAGGTCTCTGCGCACAACCCGCAAGCGCTGAAGCGCTCGATACAGCAAAATGCACAGCACGCCCTAACGCTGATGGGTCGAACGAGGTGAAAGGCGCCACTGAGACGCGCATTACCTGGGAAGGCCAAGCAGCAGCCGATGAAAGCGTGAAGGCCATCACGCTCACGATGCCCGAAGGCACTTCGTTCTCGACGAAGAATGCGCGTATCACCATGCTCTCTGGCTCTGATCTTATGACCCGCACTAACATTGCAGCGAGCTTTCAAATACAGGGCGATTCGATCGTTGCCACCTTTGATGAAGCGGCTCCTGCTGGCGGATATTTCCGCTTTGAAGTGTACGAGGTGAAGTTCCCCGCTTCTGGTGGCGCGATGGATCTTACGGGCACCTATGAACTCGCGAATGGCGACTACAAGGATATCGGACAGATTCCAGCTATTAACGTCGTGGGCATCGACCCTGCCGAAGAGCTCTCCACCTATTTAGGCGAACAGGACTGGGTTCAAGCATGGAATTCCAACAAGTTCTTGCACCTCTTCCTCGATCCAACGGTTCTGGTAACCAGCTTCCCGGTGGTTATCAAAGGATTTTTCATGGCCCTCGCGATCGTGCTCGTAGCGTTCCCTTGCGCGATTCCTTTCGGTCTATTGCTCGCGCTCATGCGTATGTCGAAGCTGCGCGTTCTTCGCGGTCTCGCAACCACCTACGTGAACGTCGTTCGTGGCACGCCGCTGTTCCTACAGATCTATATCGCGTTCTTCGGACTTCCACTTGCAGGCATCCAAGTGCCTCCCTTCCCTCTTGGCGTGGTGGTCTTGGCTATGAACTCGAGTGCTTACTTGTGCGAGATATTCCGCGCAGGCATTCAATCGATTCCTAAGGGCCAGTTCGAAGCTTCGCGCTCGCTCGGCATGAATGGCGCACAGACGATGCTCTTCGTGATCATCCCGCAAACCGTTCGTCGTGTGATTCCTACTATGACCAGCGAATTCATCCTGCTTTACAAGGACACCTCGCTGCTCGCTGCCGTGGGTGTCATGGAAGTGGTCATGTACGCGAAGACGATCGTGGCAGCCACTGGTTCGATCACGCCTTATATCGTTGCGGCCTGCTTCTATCTCGTGATCACCTTGCCGCTCGCTAAGATCGTGGGCAAGCTCGAAGCACATCTTGCCGACCGTGATGCAGGCAACACCGGTAAGAAGAACAAGCGCAAGAAGCACAAAGCGCCACTGCCAGAAGATCCTGAACTGCAAGGCAACTTGGCGGTTGAAAGCACACCTGCGTTTGGCAGCAACATCAACGCTCACCGGACTCATAACCCGGAGGTCGTAGGTTCAACTTCTGTGTTTGCAACAGAAAGCGGAAGGGGGAATTAACGATGCATCAAGTAAGCGATGAGGTGGTTGTCCGTATCGAGAACCTCACGAAGAGCTTTGACGAGCTCGAAGTTTTGCGCGGCGTTAACGTGAATGTTCATCGTGGCGAAGTTGTGGTCATCCTCGGCCCTTCCGGCTCGGGCAAATCGACCCTTTTGCGTTGCGTGAATCTGCTCGAGACTCCTACTTCGGGCAAGATCTTCTTCGAAGACACCGAGATCACCGACCCGAAGGTTGACATCAATCAGGTGCGCTCCAAGCTGGGCATGGTGTTTCAGAGCTTCAATCTGTTCCCACATCTCACGGCAAAGAAGAACGTGATGTTGGCACAGCGCAAGGTGCTCAAGCGTTCCGAAGAAGAAGCAGAGAAGAAAGCTATCGAAGAGCTTACGAAGGTGGGACTGGCCGAACGCGTCGACTACAAGCCGAGCCAACTTTCCGGCGGTCAGCAGCAGCGTGTAGCTATCGCGCGTGCGCTTGCCATGGATCCGCATGTGATGCTCTTCGACGAAGCGACCAGCGCTCTCGATCCCGAGCTGGTTCGTGGTGTTCTTTCAGTCATGAAAGAGTTGGCACGCGAAGGCATGACCATGATCGTGGTAACGCACGAGATGGGTTTTGCGCGTGATGTGGCAGATCGCGTGATCTTCATGGATGGCGGCGTGATCGTTGAAGAAGGCACGCCAGAAGAAGTGTTCGACCACCCGCAGCATAATCGTACGAAGGACTTCTTGGGACACATCACCGAAGTAGTGTAGCTCTTTGTGCGGAGCTCGCTTTTAGTGGAGCAAGAAGTAGATGAGCCATTTAAGTGCTCATTTTGCCGCTCATCGCATGCGAATGGCTGCGATCGAAGTACTTCTTGCACTTCAGCGTTGTGGCGGCTATTATATTTAACTGTCGCTTTTCGTTCATAAGCTATACCAGATAGCTTACTAAGAACGAGCGGAATATATAGTGCGGGGTGGAGCAGTCTGGTAGCTCGCCGGGCTCATAACCCGGAGGTCGTTGGTTCAAATCCAGCCCCCGCGACCATTCATTCAACGCCGTTCTTCCGAACGGCGTTTTTTGTTGACGCTGCGAGGAAGCAAGACAACCAATCTAGCATTTCGGCGCTTTCTTTCATGGACCAAAGTCCATTCAAACGCACCTCAAAGCTATCTTGATCATCTTGCTTCCTCTCGCTTTCTTTCCCAATCAAGAAATGCTTTTCTTTTGTTATAGGGCTAATGCAGAACCAGCGTTTCAAAACGCCAGTTAAATTAAGAAAACATTATATACTTGTGATATACTTGTTTTAGCGAACGAGAGGGGTGACCATTATGGCGCAGCTATCGCTTTATATGGATGACATCGCAATGGAAGAGCTACGGGCAGATGCCGAAGCGGCTGGGAAGTCGATCTCCTCTTATGCCCGCGAGGTTCTTGAGAAACGTCACGAGGCCGAACGCGGCTGGGTGAATGGGTGGCCTCCAGGGTATTTCGAGAATTTGAAGCCCTTAAATTTTGAGGAACCTGTTGATCTGCCACCCGAGCCTATTGAGCCCCTCAATACTATTTAAGGACGCTTATGTATTTGCTAGATACGAATATCCTTATCGATATATCAAGACGCAAATTAAATGCTGCATATGAGCTGCTCCTAAATAGCGATGCAGGGCTTTTCAAAGTTCCGGCCGTGGTCAAAGCCGAACTACTTCTGGGTGCAGAAAAAAGCATGCAGCCTGAAGAAGAACGCCTAAAAGTGGAATCTTTGCTCTTGCCTTTCGAGATCATCCCTTTTGATGAGGCCTGCACTGCACATTATGCAAAAATACGCGCAGCGCTTGAACGCAAGGGGCAAACCATCGGCGGTAATGACTATCTGATCGCAGCAACAGCCCTTGCCCACGGCGCCGTTCTGGTCACCAACAACGTGAATGAGTTCAAACGTGTGCCTGGGCTTTCCCTTGAATGCTGGGAAGAGATCGATTTCTAGGCGGGCACCATCAAACGTTTCAGTTGGTCAAGGAATGACGCTCGCTTCCATCTCAGTTCTTGGCTTCGCCCTTCCAGCGATCAAGATGCGGGAGCAACGTGGCCATGAGAGAAACCGCTTCTTCGCGTGAGATACCCATCGCATCAGCTTCCATTTGGGCTGTTGCCTCGATGAACTCATCCATATCGACATCTTTTGCCGTGAAATCGCCCTCTTGATAACACCACTTGCAGTAATGATCGCTCGGCGAACCATCTGCTTCAGTGCCATGCAACGATTCATCGGGTATCGGCATCGAGCAGCACTGACAGTAATACTCTGCTGGCATCTCGAAGAAGCGCTCGAGCGGAATCGAATAGGTGACACAGATCAGCTTCACCATATCGATGCTCGGTGAGGTCTCGCCCGTCTCCCAGCGAGAGATCGCCTGCCTGGTCACGAACAGATCACGCGCCATCTGCTCTTGCGTCAGCCCTTTTTCAGTTCGGATCTGCGTGATCGTATCGCTCATAGCCATAGCGGGTCCTTTCATCGTATGTGCCTAACTTCATTATGGAGATACCGTTCGCGGGTTCAAGCAACATCTTGTTGCATCTCGGTTGCAACGTGCCTATCATTCATACCCGCATAAAAGATGCATGCACATGCATGCCCCTATTTCAACGAGTGTGAAGAGGAAGATGCCCGCAGTAGACCTGAAAGTATACGGAGCGATCCTGAACGTCCGCAAAGCACGGCGCTTTGATGCTGCCTGCCTGCTGATGCGCATGTATGGCTACATGATGAACATTGGCACCGTTGCCATGCTTTCATTGGCAGGCTATTCGTTCCTCGAGTCAGGACTCGTCTCTTCAGTTATCGCACTGGCGATCTTCCTGATCGGTCCGCGCTTGGGAAAACTGGTCGACGAACGCGGGCAATCGCGCGTGGTGCCTTTCGCTGCGCTGGTCAGCCTTACGGGGCTGGTTGCACTCCTGATCACCGTGCAATTCCATGGCCCGCTCTGGATCTTATTCATTGCATCGATCTTCGTTGGTTGCATTCCCAGCGCGCAGGCTCTTTCGCGCGCTCGCTGGGTCTATCTCTTACGCACGGGCAAACTGGGCGAAAAGGCGCCGAACGTAACCACTATCTTTTCTTATGAAGGAATTTTGGACGACATCGGTTTCATGATCGCACCCGCCCTTTCGATCTTCCTTGCCTCATCCTTTACTCCGATCGCAGGTCTTGCTGTAGGCGGCGTATGCTTCTTGATCGGAGCGACGTTGCTCACGCACGCAAAAGAGACCGAACCTCACCCCGGATGGAGATCGGCTGCGGATACCGCTTCGTCTGAAGAATCATCATCCAACAGTTCAACGCCCGAAAAGGACGAAACGCCTGCAAAGAAGAGTCTTTTCCGTACGTCGCGCATCGTACGGGTGCTCTTCATCTTGATGCTCTTGCTCGGCTCGTTCTTCGGAACCTTCGATACCACTTCCGTTGCATTCGCTGAAGAGCTGGGTGAACCGAACATCGCTAGCGGTGCGCTCATGCTCTCGGCGCTGGCCTCGATAGCGATAGGCTTTTTGTTCGGCACCTTGCGCCTTGCGATCCCCCACTACAAGCAAGTGCTGATCGCTGCTACCTGCATCGGTGTGGCGTATGGATCGATGATGCTGATCAGTGATGCGATAAGCCTGTATGTGGTCTCCTGTTTCGGTGCGCTCTTCTATGCACCCTTCCTGATCGTGATGAATGGCGCTTGCGAACGTTCTGTTCCCGGAAAGCGCCTGACCGAAGCCATCACCTGGCTCAATGCAGGTTGCACATGCGGCCTGGCGATCGGCCCGACGCTCGCGGGCATCATGATTGATGTATGGGGCGCCCAAGCTGGGTTCATCATGGGCGGCACGCTTGCTCTCGCGATCCCCGTTATCGCCCTGCTGAGTCGCCGTACGATCAAAGCAGGTCGCACGAGCAGCTTGCACGCACGAAAGGCTGCTCAAGCCGCCTAGATTTTCCATCGCAGCCTTTTCGCCGTAGTCAAGAACGTATCGGGGTCAACCTTCAGTAGCTGAAGTGAGAATTCAAAGCTTTTTCGTGGCGACAGGTAAATCACAAGTTTGCTTCTTTGTCATTCTTGGCATGAGAATTGCAAACATATCACTCGTATAATGGATCGCAGGACAGGCATCGTCTTAAACCCGATCGAGCATCTTGCAGATCATGCAACTTGCCAATTATGCGGAGGCAACCCATGGCATTCGATTACAAAAAAGAGTACAAGGACATCTACCTTCCACCAAAGAAGCCTCAGCTCATTACCGTGCCGCCCATCACCTACGTTGCAGTGAAGGGCAAAGGCGACCCAAATGAAGAGGACGGCGCATACAAGCGCGCCCTGCAATTGCTCTACAGCATTTCATTCACTATTAAGATGTCGCCCAAATCAGGCCATGACATTGAAGGTTGCTTTCAATACGTGGTTCCTCCACTTGAAGGTTTTTGGACAACTGCGAACAACACGTTATTTGATCCCAAACACAAAGGCGAGCTCACCTGGATCAGCTGCATTCGCCTACCTGAATTCGTAACGCCTGCCGTGTTCACCTGGGCGAAGGAGGAAGTCGAGAGGAAGAAGAACCTCGATGCTTCCGCTGCGAATATGCTCACTATAGATGAAGGGCATTGCGTGCAATGCATGCATATTGGCCCGTATGACAACGAGCCACCAACCATTGAAGCAATGAAGGAATACGCAGAGGCACAAGGTTTTGCCATAGAGCTCTCCCCAAGTCGATGGCATCATGAGATCTATCTCTCTGACCCTCGTCGTGCTGCGCCCGAAAAGATGAAGACGGTCATTCGCCTCCCAGTCGCTCCCGCATAATGCCAAGCATAGAAGAGCAGAAGATAATGGACCCCGAACGAACCCACCTACTAGAGAAGGCTTTGCTATGACCACCATTCCCCCAATCCTTTTCGACCTTGATGGCACCCTACTGGATACTCACGATAAATGACATTAGAACACATCTAATGTCACACAGATGTCGCAATTCAGAAGTCCCCACTACAAAAGTCTTTGGATTAACGACACTACGTTTTATAATAAGAGACATGATGTCGTTAAAACTATCTGCCGTCAATGGGATGGTATAGGGAGAGGATGCGATCATGCAAGTGGCAAAAGAGGTCATACTGTGGACAGGTGCAGGGCAAATAGGCATGGCTATCGCGCGGAGAGTTGGATATGAAAAGAAGATCCTGGTCGGCGACAAGAGTCTTGCCAACGCTAAGATCATCGCGAAGACAATGAATGAGGCCGGCTTCGACGTAGAGCCTATGGAGATGAATCTTTCCGATCGCACGTCCATCTTGACTATGATCGCGCGTGCCCGGGAAATAGGCGAGATAACTGCGCTTATAAATGCAGCTGGGGTGTCGCCCTCACAAGCGCCTATCGAGGCCATCCTGGCTGTCGACCTTTATGGCACAGCGGTCCTCCTCGATGAGGTAGGCAAGGTGATTGCGCCGGGTGGCGTGGGCGTTACCATCTCTAGCCAGTCTGGCAAGCGCATGCCTCAGCTGACAGCTGAAGAGGACCGCCTTCTGGCCACCACGCCTTGTGATGAGCTGTTGAACCTGCCCTTTTTACAACCTGAGAACGTACGCGACACACTGCATGCCTATCAATTGGCGAAACGTTGCAACGAGAAGCGCGTCATGGCCGAGGCGGTGAAGTGGGGCGAACGTGGTGCTCGCATCAACTCCATCAGCCCTGGCATTATCGTAACACCCCTAGCCATCGACGAGTTCAACGGCCCGCGTGGCGACTTCTATAAGAATATGTTCGTGAAATGTCCGGCGGGACGTCCCGGAACAGCTGATGAGGTGGGTGCGCTGGCTGAGTTCATCATGGGGCCACAGGGTGCTTTTATAACGGGAAGCGACTTCCTAATAGACGGCGGCGCCACAGCCAGCTATTACTACGGCCCGCTTCAGCTAGATGCGCAAGAGTAAGAAAACCTCGATAATCACTCCGTGAGGAATCGTCTGTTTTCTGCAATAGACGGGAACTCAATAACCCGACCCGTTTTGGATTCCTACTGATGACATTAGGATGACATTAGAACACATCTAATGTCACTATCATCACCAATAAAACCGATCACAAAGTGCGCTAAGCCTTAGCGATTATTCCTCTTCCGATGCCCGTCAAACGTTCGATCTGCCTGATAGACAATCCATGCTCTTTGAGCTTTCTGAGCTCCTTATCGCGAATTGCCTTTTCCATCGATGCGAGTTCTTCCGAATAATTCTTGCCATAAAGCCTTTCCGCTATACTTGAGGCTTCCCTATCGTCCAGGCGTGATTTGTATGCCAGCCATTCCATGCCCACCGTCTCTCGTTTCGCATCATGAGATTGGATGAACGCCTCTCTGGATCCGAATAACGAAAGAACGAAGCGTTTGTCACAGAGCCCCTCTCCTTCCCAGGTGTTTCCCTCACAAGCGATTTCTCTATAGCTGCTCCATGGATAGTCGCGCGGCTGAGACAACCCCGCATCTAGAGCATTGAAATGAATATATCGGACAGCATCTATTAAATGCGCTTCCGTATTGATCGAGGTTGAAGAGAACCTGTTCTGAAAAACTTTTCCAACGTGTCCATGACGACCATTGAAGAATTGCGCGTAGCTGATTAAGGTCCGTTGCATAAGTGTTGAGAGTTCTTCGTGCTGCGCCCTAAAAAGAAGATGAATATGATTTACCATCAAACACCACGCCAGCACAACAGCGTCAGAATCGTCCAGCTTGCGATGAAGTGTATCTAAGAATTTTCTTTTGTCTATGTCATCTTCGAAGACCATTCGTCTTCCAATCCCTCTTGTTGTCACGTGGACAAACTCAGAAGAAAGCATATTACGAGGAAGGCTCATATTGCTCCTTATGTAGCTGTGAATACCAGACAGACATTATGACATTAGATGTGTTCTAATGTCATTCTACCGTTGTCCCATTGCGTCCCCGTTGTCCCATTGTCCCGGCCTATTTAGCGGCCAGATTGAATCTTGAGAATTGGCGATATGTTTTTAAGCGGAAGATCAACTCTTCTCTACTCACCTGCTGGATGGCGCAAATATGATCCAGCGCAACCGATGTTGCATCCATCAAATAGTTGATGGGGATGATGTCGATCTTTTCTCGCTTTTCACCACTGAAATAAGCGATGACTCCCAATATGCCGCTTGCTGTATATTCGATGATAAGACGCGACTTGAGATCAAGCTCTCCCCCTTCAGGCAACAGGAAAGTCGACCAGATCTTGATCACGTAGCCTTTGAGGTTCTTCTCGACGATCGTTTGCCCGCCTTGCTCCATAAAAAGAGAAAGGCGCGGAATATGCCCTTCGATCATCGATTCGATAACTGCTTCAGGGTTATCACCCGCAATGATGGAAATAATGCAGTTGGGCAGCCCTTTAACCTCCCGACCAAGAGCCGCTAACATGAGTTCGTCTTTGTCTGCAAAATGATAGTAGAACGTTCCTCGGTTGCATCCTGCTCTTGCCACGATCATCCCAACTGATATCTCGTGCAGTTGGTTATCCTCGAGTAACTGCCAAAACGCCTCGATCATTCGATCGCGAACAGAAGGTTGATTGCTTTTCTTCGGTCTTGCCATATGTCACTTCTTTCGAACAAGATCGTAGTATTCCTCAACTTCGTTGCAGCGAAGCGATGCCCTATTAGAAAGGCGCATTCGTGAAACCCTTTTGGCCAAATAACGCTGCGTCTATACTAAATATAGCATGCTGTATAAATAATACCGCGCATATAGATGTGCTAAACCGTCTGCACTATTGAAAGAAATTCGCCATAAAGCCCAAGAATGCCGCTGGTAGCTTGCTTTTGCGCTCTACGGAACCAGGGGCATCATCGTTATAGAAGCCCAAATCAGCAATACTGCTCGCTCGATCCTGCACTTTTTTGAAATGGATAGGCCCTCTCGATCATCGCGAAACAAGCCGCTCTTCATCGAATACTAAATGCAAGCCTCATGTGTGCTCGCTATAGTAAAGAGAACCTCAACTATAGTGAGCGCAACATCAGCTTTGCGCCGTAAAAAGGGAGCTTGAGCGTTTCATGAGCAAACGAGGGGTCATCATAGCGAACACGGGCACACCCGATGCACCCGAAGCGGATGCTGTACGTACGTATTTGACCGAATTTCTTCAGGACCCGCGTATTTGTCCGCTGCCCGCTCCCTTGTGGAAGATCATCCTCCATGCGTTCATCCTTCCCAAACGCTCGAAAGCTTCTGCGGAGAAATACCAGTCCATTTGGACTCCGAATGGCTCGCCGCTCAAAACGATCATGATCTCACTTGCCCAGCAGCTACAAGCCGCACTTGGCGATCGCGGCGAAGACGTGCTCGTGCGTGCCGCCATGAGCTATGGCTCTCCCTCCGTCACACACGTGATCGCCGAACTCCGTGAACAAGGATGCGAAGAGCTCGTGATCCTGCCCCTGTATCCCCAAAGCGCCCTTTCCACCTCCAGCGTCGTATTCGACAAGACGCACGCCGCCCTCGCCTCTCTCGATTGGCATCCGCCCGTGCGCAAGATCTCCAACTACTGCACCGATCCACTCTATAGCGAGGCTATCGCGAACACGATCCACGCAGCTGGTTTTAACGAATCCGCAGGTGATAAACTGCTTTTCGCCTTCCATTCCATCCCCATGAAAGACATCCGCGCTGGTGACACCTATGCACAAACAAGCCTTACAAGCGCCGAAGAGATCGCACGCGCATTGAATCTCGGTGAAGCAACCTGGGAAATCGGCTTCCAATGTCGCTTCGATAAAGCACGCTCGTGGCTTAGTCCCTTCACTACCGAAGCCCTTCAAACGCTCGGTGCACCGCGCGGACGCTTGTTCGTGGTCGCTCCGAACTTTTCGATCGACTGCCTTGAAACGCTCTACGACATCGATAACGAGCTGCGTCAACACGTGCGTGAAGACCCTGCACTGCAAATCGAAGATGACCGCTTCGTTTATGTGCCGTGCTTGAACGACACCGATGCGCACGTCAAGTTACTACAGGAAGTGATCGGGACTGCCTTCTCTTCAGCTGGGAAGGGCAACGGGGACGTAGCTTATTGTCCCGCTAGGGCGGGACAATAAGCTACGTCCCCGTTGCCCTTATGCCTCAAAACGTAGTTTTTATTGCGGTAAGGCAACAGTATGCGATTCGATGCGATAATCGAATCCCATGAGAGAACAGACTGAACAACAAGCGCGATTCAGCTTTGCCAGCTTAAGGGAGAAATTTCTTGATGCCCTTCCTTATCTGGTGTTTTTCGTTCTGCTCTTCTTCACCATCTATTACCTTTTTGGCGTAGCCGATGCCCTGCTCGGCATAGTGTTCCTCTTCTTTTCGCGCGCCATCATCCAAGACCCAGGGCTTTCGTTCGCGAACTATCTGCGGCGCCTTTGCTGGTTCGTGCTCATGGGCGTCTGCGCGAGCATCGCAGGACTCAACGATGTGCTCTTCGTGGTCATGAGCTTCTGCTACCTGTTCTTCATAACGCTCACCCAGTCCGACGACTATCTTCCCCGCAATTTCTACTGGCTCGGGCTCGGCTATCTGTTCCTGCTAATCTACCCCATTACCCCTGGTGAGATCCTGCCACGTCTTGCGGCGCTTGGCCTTTCGATCGCACTCACCACCGCCTTCATCTACCTGATGCGTTTTACGCTACGCAAGACCGGCAAGCTCGACGAATTTGCCCGCGATCGCGCCTTCATGCGCGAAGCCTTCGGCGATGTAGCCGCTCAGCTTCGCCTCCTCGCACAAGCACCCGAAACCGAACCAACGAACAACACAGACCCTTCACTTGCGGGCGCTTCGCCATCATCGCCTATCACAAGCGCAGCAAAAGAGCCGCAGCCTTCTGCCTCAACCCTCGAAGCACAAGTCGAACCCGAAAGAACATTCACCCTCGCCCAAGACTATGCGCAAACCGAATACGCCACGGTCATGCGCCAAGGCGGCATACTTTCGGGCCGACAATGCTACACCTTCGCACTGCTCCTTTGCTGCGAGCAAATCTCGGACCTGATCCATGCCACTTCCAAGAACGCGCAGGGCATCACGCCGAAGAACCGAGAATACTTCGCCGATCTGGCCGCCGTTTTCGAAGCGGTCGCCACCAAGAAGATCACGCGCATCTCCGAGATAGTGAGAGAGCTCGAAGCATTCCTTGAGCGTCGTGGCTTCGACACTACGTGCTACCACGAATCATGGAATGCGATCCTTGAAGCACTCGTGCGCACCTTGCGCGACACCCGCCTCTCGCGCGACGAATCTACCCCGTTCCTCAAGAGCATTCGCTATCGCTACCACTTCTTGCGTGAAAACATCAGCCTCAAGAACACTCAAACGCGCTTCTCCCTTCAGCTCGCCACCATCGTAA
>ERZ1034952.816-NODE-816-length-27804-cov-20.874122_pt1 | contig 27804 bp, 24 predicted proteins | sample MGYA00520625_ERZ1034952 | MGnify/ENA primary metagenome ERZ1034952 (study PRJEB33766, sample SAMN09781773) | gut metagenome | biome: gut microbiome | host: Homo sapiens | place: Madagascar | study: EMG produced TPA metagenomics assembly of the PRJNA485056 data... | reverse complement strand
TTACTTCCTATTGGTAGTAAACGGAGAAAGAGGGATTTGAACCCTCGCGCCGGTTGCCCGACCTACACCCTTAGCAGGGGCGCCTCTTCAGCCTCTTGAGTATTTCTCCACAACCTGAATATCGTCTCTACCAAATATGTTGTTCGCATCATTTCGTGACGCAAAAATTATTATACATAAGCTATCTGCATTTGTCAATCGCTTTTTTATTAATTGTAGATATTGTTTATGAATATTGTCTAATTGCCTCTTCGATCCTCATTTTTACAAGGTCGGCAATCTCCGGAGTCTTCATTTGTTTATACTCCTCATAACAGATTGGCGGCAAATAGATCAGTTTTACCGTTACCGGGGCTATGGACTTTTCGTCAAACGGCTTATAAGAATCAATAAGAGCACATGGCACAATAGGGCATTTCGCTCTGACTGCACTCTTAAAGGTCCCTCCCTTAAACGGAAGCAGTTGATTCCCCATACGGCTTCTGGTACCCTCTGGGAAGATCAGGAAGTTCCTTCCCTGTTTCACCTCAACCGTCATCTGATTGATCACCTGAAGTGACTGCTTAATATCCTCTCTGTCTATAGCTATGGCATGCAATGCTTTGAATACCTGTTTCAGTAATATTACATTGCTGACTTCCTTCTTATAAACAACAGAGAACGGAACCGGACAGGATTCCAGAAATACAAGTGCATCAAACATGCCCTGATGATTCGGGAAGAAAATAAATCCGTTTTCTTTCGGAATATTTTCCACCCCATAGCTTTCTATCGTTACTCTTCCGGCACGGTTTGCCGCTTTTGTTACCTTCTTGATAAATGCATAATTTTTCTCCAGGTCAAAATTCTTCCTGGTTCCCAGCCACCATATTCTTATCAGATAATACGGCACCTTATAGAACAGTCTTACCACCATGAGTATGATTCTATACATAATCTGCCCCAGTCTACTCTTCGTTATATTCTTTTACCGCTGTCTCATACAGATTATTTCCTTCTGCATCGATTACAACAATGGCAGGAAAATCCTTAACCGTCAGCTTACGGATTGCCTCTGTTCCGAGATCCTCGTAGGCGATCACCTCAGAAGATGTAATTGCCCGGGATAAAAGAGCTCCTGCTCCTCCGACCGCGGCAAAATATACTGCACCGTTACGTACAACCGCATCTATTACTGCCTGGGATCTTTTCCCTTTCCCGATCATCCCTTTCAGACCGAGATCTAACAGGTTCGGTGCATACTTATCCATACGGCTGGCTGTGGTAGGTCCTGCAGAGCCAATCGGTCTTCCTTCTCTCGCCGGTGACGGTCCCATATAGTAGATTACATTATTCTTCATCTCCATCGGCAATGTTTCTCCCTGCTCCAGGGCTTCCTGCATTCTCTTGTGCGCCGCATCCCGGGCAGTGTATATAGTTCCCGTCAGATACACATAATCTCCCGCTTTCAGAGAACGGGCATCTTTGTCACTGAGAGGTACCTTTATATATTTATCCATGCTTTTCATACTCCATTTCTAAACACTATCCTCAGATTTCTCTGACTGCATGCCGGTTCACATGGCAACAGATATTGACCGCTACCGGTAATCCAGCTATATGTGTGGAATAGGTATTGATGTTTACTGCCAAAGCAGTAGTGGAACCACCCAGACCACCCGGTCCGATACCCGATTTGTTAATTTTCTGCAGCAATTCTTCTTCCAGCTCTCTGACATAAGGAATCTCCGAATGTTCATCCACAGATCTTGTCAATGCCTTCTTCGCCATAAGTGCACACTTTTCAAAAGTACCACCGATACCCACTCCGACTACCATCGGAGGACATGCATTCGGTCCTGCATCTTTTACTGCTGTTAAAATCGCATTTTTCACACCTTCTATACCATCTGCCGGCTTGAGCATAAAGACCCTGCTCATGTTCTCGCTTCCAAAACCTTTCGGTGCCACAGTGATCTTCACACGGTCTCCCGGAACAATACTGTAATGAATGATAGCTGGCGTGTTATCCTTCGTATTCTCCCGATAGATAGGATCCTTCACCACAGATTTGCGCAGATAACCATCCACGTATCCCTGTCTGACCCCTTCGTTGACGGCATCTTCCACGTTACCTCCCACCAGGTGCACATCCTGTCCTACTTCCAAAAATACCACCGCCATCCCGGTATCCTGGCAAATTGGAATCATATCCTGTGCGGCAATTTCCATATTCTGCTGCAGTTGCAACAGGATCTGCCTGCCTAACGGAGCCTTCTCCTGCTGTTTTGCCATTGTGAATGCCTTCTTCATATCCGGTGACAGGAAATGATTTGCTTCTATGCACATTTCCCTGATATTCTGCGTCAGTACGTTTACATCTACCGTCTTCATAGTTTCTCCCTGCTATTCTGTAATGGTTTTGCGAATCTCTTCCAGTTCTTCCGGTGTGCTCTCTCCCGGATTCCACAAAATATGCTGTCCGTCGTTCTCATAGCGTGGAATCAGATGCATATGAAAATGCTTTACTGTCTGTCCTGCTGCCTCTCCGTTATTCTGTACAATATTTAATCCATCGCACTGTAACTTTTCCGCCATTTTCGTTGCCATCTTTTTGGCCAGCACAAATGTCTTTGCCGCAGTGTTCTCCGGCAGTTCATACAAATTGTCCGCATGTTCCTTAGGGAGAATCAAAGCATGTCCTCTGGTAGCCGGTCCCAGATCCAGTATCACACGGAAATCCTCATCCTCATATAAAGTTTTGGAAGGAATTTCTCCATTTGCAATTTTGCAGAAAATACAATCGTCTTTTTTCATTTTCGGTCCTTCTCTCCTATCTGTTTATCTGTCTTTTTCTTCAAAAGGAAACAATTGATCCAAAGTTCTTAAGATTCGGAAGTCTCCCTTCATCCGTTGCATAACTCCAGACATAAAAGCTCTCTGGAAAGTCATTCTTCCATTTATAATATCTTCCATTGCAGCACAGGGCAACGACATTTCCACATCGGGGTTCGATGTCTCTCCATAACCACACTCCATAACAGGACCTTTTACCGTGATCCTCATGGGATTCTTTTTTTCTTCTATATTAATGGAATACACTGCTTCAAATCCCGGCTGTGGGACAAAAGCTTTCTTAAATTCAGAAACATATTCCTCTTCACTGTCTGCTCCGCTGTTATCTAACATTCCGCGGAACATACTGGTCAGCTCCTGAATATCTTCCTTCTGCCTCTGGACATAACTGTCATCCGACACATACTCTGACAGCTGCTCCGTCTCCTGCGGCGTAAGATTAATAGATTTCGGGATGGTGATCTTTTGCCGCATGACTTTGTCACTTGCCGGGAAACTGGCAAGCCTTTGATTGATCGTGCGGTACATATTCTCCGCTTTCTTCTCAACGATCTGAGCATACTGTTCATTCATTTCCAAAGACACTGTATTTTCTATGTATCCGCAGATTCCGCTGCAAGGCAATCCACCCAGGATCTCCCATGCAGTAGCAAGATTCAGCTTGCCTTCCCGCTCTCCATAGGTAGTGGACATTACTACCGGGCACATATAGATGCCTGAGATCACTTCTTTGTCACCATACAGCCAGCAGGCATCCAAAAACTGCTGCATATATCCGCCGATACCGTACCACTCCACGGTAGTCGCCAGAATAATACCATCTGCTTCTTTTAATGTCTGCGGCAGAGTGGTGATATTCGTCTTGCCATCATAGAGGTTATACCTCTCTACATGAACACGCAGTTCCTCCAGAACCTCCTGCATTTTGTTAATAACATAGATTGTAGGGTCATCGATGATCCCCCGGCCTCCGTAATAAATATTGATATTCAAGTCTACACCTCTCGATTTCTTTTTCGTCTTCGCAGTGCACAGAGAAGAGCTCCCGCAGTGAATCCGGTCAAAAGTCCTCCCACATGGGCTGCGTTATCTATATTATGTGCTGTAAATCCGCTATACAGAGATAACGCAATCATGAGAAGTACACGTCTCGGAGTAACATCCGGCATAGCTTGTCTGTCAAACAAGATCCATGCCAAAAGCACGCCATCCAATCCAAAGATTGCACCGCTCGCTCCCACGGAAGCCATACTGTCCATAGTCATCACTTTATACAGCAGTGAGCAGATATTCGCCCCGATTCCCGACAACAGATATATCAGCAGAAGCTGAATATGTCCTGTCACTTTTTCTATCATTGCACCCAGGAAAAACAATATTACCATATTGTTAAAAAGGTGATCTGTTCCGGCATGCAAAAACATGGAATAAATGATTCTCCCGTACTCTCCGCGAAGCAGCACAGCCGCAGCATCCAGTTCGCCTATATTATATAACAGATTGCCCGTAAAAGTACATATCAGATATACTATAACATTGACCGCCACAAGTAGTCCGCTGACGATTGGCAGTTCCTGCCCTCTTTTCATTACGGTATTCCTCCCGGGATATTTTCTGTCTATATCAATATTTAAAATGTACCACCGTTTGCATTGTCACGTCAACCAAAAGGACTTTGGTCCGACATTTAACGATATATCAATATTCTTTTCCCGAAAGTGATCTCATCCCCCTCCTCAAGCTTCCTCTTCTCATATGGTTGCAATCGAAGCCCGTTTTTCAGAGTCCCGTTGGTAGAATTCATATCTTCCAGATAATACCCATCCGTTTCCTTAACAATGCGCGCATGAAGTCTGCTTACGGACGGCTCCTCCAGCACCAGATCCGCTTCCCCCCTCTTCTTACCTATTGTATAAGTATCCTGTTCCAGCGATACCAACAGTTTTCCTTCTTCTGTCATTAATCTGTGACGAGTCTCTCTGGTATCCGGCTGCTCTTCCATATATACCGTTTTCCCCATATCGTCCTCTTCATAGACAGTTTCTTCCGCCACGGCATATCCGCTCATTGTAAGTTGAAGATTTCTACTATAGTTTTCTCTTTCCTGCTTTTCCTTTTTCCTACGATTATCCCACAATGTAAACAGTCCCTTTTTCTCCGCAGCATGTCCGTTCTCTTCCCGCCTGCGATCTTCTTTGGTTACTTTTTCTTCCGGCACTTCCCTCTCCTGTTGCTCCTTATTTTGTTCGAAGGGCAACTGTCTGGCCGTTGTATCCTCAGGCTCCGGAATCATTTGTTTCTGCGGCACTCTAAGCTGTTCCGCATCCTCAAAAAACTTACTCTGCAGGTATACCTCCCCCGCTGTCTCATATTGCTCATATGCTTTGTACAGATATTCCGCCATCTCTTCATCCTGATAATCAACATGTTCTATCAGATATTCCATCAGATCCCGGAATCCTGTATCTTCGCTGCAATATGGGATGTAAATAAAGTGAAAATCATTCTTCTCCAGATCCTGATAAATATGCCCTGGGAACCACACAATGTTCCCTTCCTCCAGAAGGAATCTGGACATTTCCATGCGGACTCTGCGCATGCTCCACAGAAAATCTGTCAGCCACTGCCTCGTTATAACCTTTTTATCAAATAGCTGCGCTATATTCTGCCGGGATGTAATATCGTAATACAGATATGCATTACCATCGATATATCTCAGACTACATGGCAATAACCCTCTGATGCCTCCCCGGCTGATCATGCAATACTGGTACTTTTTTTCTTCCGGTTTTTCCCCCAGCAATAACCTCTCATAGTTTGCGTTTAAGCTTCTGATATATTCTGTATTTAACATATTTTTCCCTTCCCGCTTTCCGTTAATCTGCATTTTCTTTTGTATTTTCTTCTGTCTTATTTTCCGCCGTAGTAATCCTTCTGAGATAGAATACCGGAGAACTTCGATCCACCCGGAAAGAAGCCTTGGCACTCCAGTTTTTCTCGTTGGTGCCCAGTCCCGAAAAAGGATATTTCAGCCTGCCCGCTTTCTCTACGACAATGTCGTTTTTCTCCAATATCCACCGTGCCGCTTCTCCTTCCCATGCGATGTATTTTTCTTCATCAAAATACATGGTCTCTTTTTTCATACATTCATCCAGCACGGACTTGGTCAGTGTCCATTTCCCCGCATTCAGAACTGCTGCCTTTCCGACATCCTGATCCAACAGGCAACGATCATATTGAAAAAACAGCAAATATACCATTAATACTATAACTGCCAGTACCTGCGGATATAGAATTGCTGCTTCTACGGTAAAAAAAGCTCCTGCCATTCCATCGGTCATTTTCTTATGCTTTTGGTATGTCATATCACATCCACTCCCCTCTCTATAGGATCCATGTCGTTATATACGCTATCAGTAAAAATGGAATATATGGAATACGTCTTTTCGGATCTTTTTTAGATATATAAAGAATCATAGAATACAAAAAAATGTAAATAAGGCTCAGGCAAAGCAGAAGCCATATCCTTCCATCTGTGTAAGCACTACCCAACAACATCAGAATAATGCCGTCAGCCTTGCCAACCGTATCTGTCAGCACAGACAGTAAAAGTAATAATGCGCCCGGAAGCAGCGCCGTGATAACACTGATATTCCATCCGTTTCGCAGCAATCCCAAAAGCACCGGTAATCCCCCGGCTGACAACATCCACAGAGGAATTGCCTTTTTTCGGATATCACACAGACTTAACCATGCCAAATATCCACACCATACCATCTTTTCCATCCATACCATATTTTACATATTACCTGTCTTTCCTTCATATTCCCTGCATCTGCTGCATTCTTCGTAATTTATAGCATCCTCTGCCGGAATCTTATGCACGGTTCTTTTTATTCCCGGGCAGTCACGATAACTATGATAGCAGTCGCCGCTCTCCGGAACAAAATAAATACGGTTCCCCGATATCCCGGATATACCCTCCGCAACGCCCATACATTTCTCGCAAGGCCTGTATTCCTGCGGGATCCTGCTGCCCTCCATCGGTTCCACGGTCAGGCGGATATGGGTACACTCTTCATTTGTATGATATACTTCCGAGTTTTCCGTAATATAAACATAGTCTCTCTCCTCTTCCGTTCCCGGGATGCGGTAGCCACTCCATCTGTGCCCATAGTACCGGTTTGCCATCCGGAATCCTCTCCATCCCGGAAATGAGAATGGCGGACAAACTCTGTAGGTCATATTGATTTCATAGATATCCCCATTCATAGTGCTCTCTAGAAATTGCAGACCGTCACTACCTCCATCCACAGGCGCATCTTCCAGATATTCCCTACCCAGTTGTTCTTCAATCTGTGCCTTTATTAAGGTATAGGCTATTGCTACTGCTTCCGGTCGATTCTCGCTATCCTCCCGGTCAGCAGACAGAGAACCATAAATACTGATTTTTCGTCCGGCATCCCACAATGCTACCTCCAGATTATTATGCAGCCGTATCATTTCCATGGCGCTTCCCATAGTCATCAGAAAAAGACAGAATAAAGGTAGCACCAATGCTACCTCTATCGTCATGCTGCCTTCCACACAGTAGTGTCGTAAGGTGGGTAGTGATATCCTCTTTATGTAGTCGGTGACATAGGAAAAAACTACGGGGAGAATGTTTTTACATGGGTTAAGAACTTTTCTTATTTTCTTTCTTATTTTCGGAGAAGGTCTCATGTATTTTTTATTAACGGTTGTCTGCCATCGTTTCCATAAAGAGGACATCACTACCCACCTCCCTTCTTCTGCATATTGCACTTTGTATCTATTGTTCTGCCGCAGAGACTTCTGCTTCCAACGATTCCGTGTAGGACTTTCTGCGTCTGATTTTCACTTCATAACCGTAGCGGCTTTGTACTTCTACATTCATCTCTATCTCCGTAAGACACGCATCCAGTCGAAATGCACTGTTCCCCGCTGTATTCCGTATATTCTGCTCGACCACATTCATTGCCCGGAATGTTACCTCCCGGAAATCGGTAAGAAAAAGAAAGACCCTCAGATAATCCTCATAACTCATTCCCTCTGTCTTACCTGCCTCTTCAGGATCGGATGTTTCCACCAGGTCCCCCTGCAAAATTCCCTGTAATCCATAATGCCAGCTGCTGTCATTTTTCAACAAGGAAATTCTCCCTCCCGAAAGCAGTGTCTTCACATCATATACGCTCTCCGCAAATGCCCAGCCAAGGACCAGCGATACAGTAAATAATTCTCCAATTTCGGGAACCATCAGAGCTGCCGCAATCGCCTCTCCCAATGCCTCTGCAATTGCATAACTTTCCTCACTGCCAAACAGATACACTGCATTTGCCGCTTCTCTGACAGCGAATAGACGATTTACCACAAAGCGCAGGTTTTCCCGGTCGCTCCGTGCTCCGCCGATTATGTATTCGACTTCATACCAGAGTGAATTTTCTTCCTTTTCTGCGCTGTATCTTCCCATATATTGCAGCAGATACTCATGGAATAGGATTCTCTGTTTTGTCTCATCCCACCCTTCGGGCTGCGATATGTCGATATTTCCATGATTGACCGCATTTTCCTTTATTCTCGCCGCAATCAATATTCCTTCTTCCATCTGCCGATCGGAAATATCTTCTTCCTGCAGAACCAGCGAAAGCAATCCGCCACTCCGTTTTTCCTCTAACGCTTTTGTGGGACTTTCGAGATGTTTCCCCTCATATTCTTCAATCTGCTCATCTACTGCCTGTTTCTCTTCCTCGACATTCCGTTCCTGCAGTCCTTCGGATTCTATGATCTGCAGCCATTCGGTTACCTGTTGCACAATTCCGACTCCGATATCATCCTCCAGGGCGTTTACTGCCATACGGCGGAATACCTCCCCTTCCGCGTCCGTCAAAAAGACGGCTTTCGTCATCTCTGCCTCTTCCGCCTTTAACGCAAAGAAATCACGATACAGAATCTTATCCAGGAATATATCCTTTAGCGAGAAATTATGATTCATATATTCCAAAAGTCTCTGCTCCGTCGCCTTTGTCGTGCCGGCTGTAGTCCCATAAGAGCAGTCGATGGCAAACAGGTTATACTGCCGGAACAGTTCCCGATGGTACTCTGCAAGCAGGCTGTCCATTCCGATGTCCATGACGCATTCCGTCTCCAGGCAGATTCCTCCGTACCGGCAGCCTTCCGTCAATGCAAGGCACAGCGAGATCAATACTCCCAGCGTAAGTGCAAGATACACCGTCATATATCCATTTTCTTTCATATAGATTATGCACCCTATATTTTCTTGGTCTGATTTGTAATCTTAGTAAAAATAGAATTGACGATGTCCGTAATCTTCTCTTTAAATATCACCACAAGTCCTACCAGCACCACAATGATCAGAATCACCTCTACCGTTCCCATCCCGTCTTCTTCTGATAAAAATTGTCGAAGTGTTTTTAAATGTGACATAATTTTCCTCCTGTTCGCGATTTCATTTTCAGACTCCCACATTAGAAAATGCAGGATACATAATCAGTATCATAACCATCAGAAGAAGCAGCATCATAGGTAATAATAATTTTGTAGATGCTTCCTCACTGAGTTTTCGGGCATTCTGCATTCTCATCTCTTCCGCCGTCTTTGCTTCCTCCCGTAACTGCTGTAACAGCTGCGTGCTTCCTTTTTTTACGTTTTGGGTAAGAAAAGTACTCAGCCGGATATACTCTCTGACCCCCGTCCGCTTTCCGAAGTTCTCATACGCTGCGCTCTCAGATATTCCCATTCGGAGTTCTCTGTTGGCCATCAGAAGTTCTTCATATGCTGCCTGTTTTGCAGCACCGCAGTTACGCGCCTGTTCATAATCCTCCGCTACCCTGCCAAATGCTGCCCGCACTGTCAATCCGGCTTCCATATACAGTGTCAGCTTCTGTAAAATCTCAGGATACTTTCTTTTGGCTTCCTGCTTCTTTTTCTCTGCCAGTTCATGGGTATCTCTGTCTTTGAAGAAAAAAATCGCAATCGCCGTCAGAAGTGTTCCCCCTAAGATTTGAAAACCGATCGTATTTTTCACTTTCCAGGTAATCTTTTTCCCTTCCACCGATTTCGGCAGCAGAAAACTTTCCTTTTCCGGATCTGTCAGCTGTGCCAACCGTAGCATTTCCTCAATTAGCTCTTTTTCACTTTGCTGTAAACTATCTTTGGTTTTTACCGTAACGGTCACATCTGCCGTCTCGCAGTATTCTTCATAATGCAATTCCGCATTCAGGTGTACCACGCAGTCTTCTTCCCGCATGTGTACCACTCCATCCCGGTCAACCACATCGGGAGAATCACTTCTCCATTCTACCCAAAAGGGATATCCCGTATATTCTTCCGCCAGTTCCAGATTCGTAACCACTCTGTCAAGCGACTCATTCTCCCCCAGTATTAACTCCGAAAGTTCCTCCCGGAATGTCAATGCCATCTGCCGCAGCTCTTGTTCCTCATATTTTCTGGGAATTACTTTGATCGGAAAAGAATACTTCTCACCATCTTCCAGTTTTGCGGTTATGATATAATCCTTCTCCCCACACTCATAGTCCTCCCGCTGCATCCGGCCGTTCTCAATGGGATCACGTTCTCTGCCGGTGACCACTACCAGGAATGCAACACATATTCCGGCAATCAATAGTATGACAGACATTGTCAGTTTCGTTACATAATACTCCGTTATGCGTTCTTCCATATTTTCCCCGGGATACAGCTGGTTCAGATCCGCTCTTACTCTATCTCTTGCGGGAACCGGTATTTTCCACAGATGCAGTTTTTTATAGATTTTCAGCACTATTTGATAACAAATTCCAAAAATGCCTTTTTTACGATCCATATCCTCCCCCCATCAAAGGTTGTCCGCAATACGATCCATGATCTTCTCTCCAGTCATATAAGCACCTATATAAATAACAAGGCATACTGTCATGACGACATAACCGGTCATATTGTGATATAGCGGTGCAAAATATCCGGGATACGTACTTCCTATATACAGAGCTATAGCAAACGGCATTATCTCCATAACAGTCTGTTCCAGGTGTCTTCCCCGGAGTAATGTCATCATTTCCTGTGTTGTGTCAACTTTATCGCTTATAAGTGTTGCGGTATTCCGTATGATCTGTGAAATATTTCCACCTCCACGTTTTGCTACTGACAGCACCGCAGAAAATTGCCGGATCTCATCACAGCCGCTTCGCTCTGCCAGATCTTCCACCAGTTCTTCCAATGTGATGTTCAATATCATGCCTCTGCGTATCAATTCCAGTTCACAGTACATTACCGAGCGTTCTCCATAAAGCATCCTTATGTCCTCTCTGCTCTCTAAAAATGCATTTTCCACGGCATATCCAGCCCTCAGAGAATTGGACACTGCCAGGATGCACTCCTTGAACTGCATGGTCAGTTCCCATTGATTTCTGTTCCTCTGTCTGCGGACACATCCTTTGAAATACCAGATTCCCGGAAGGATCAGAACTATGACCGCAAATACGGAACGATAAAAGAACCAGGAAAAAAAGAGAATCATACCTGTCGTCTGCAACAATGGTTTTATAATATGTACTTTGTCATGAAACAGCGCCCGAAAATCCCGCTGCTTTGAGCTTTCCTTCATGAAGCAGTCCTCCTGTTTTCTGCAATTTACCGACCACATTTCCCTCGCTGTTCTCTCCCAGTTCTTCAAACCGGTACAACGGGTTCAGTCGTATCTCTCCGTTTTCACATCCGATAACTTCGGTAATTTCCAGTACTCTTCTGCTCTTATCCCGGATTCTTCCAAGATGCACTATAATATCCACTCCGGAAGCGATCTGATTCCGAATCGCCGGCAGGGGGAGGTCCATTCCCATAAGTACCATATTCTCCAGCCTGGACAACATGTCTGCTGCACTGTTGGCATGACCGGTGGACATGCTTCCGTCATGCCCGGTATTCATACACTGCAACATGTCGATAGCTTCCGCACCTCTTACCTCACCTACAATGATGCGGTCAGGTCTCATGCGCAGAGAAGACCGGATCAGTTCACGGATTCCGATCTCTCTGCAGCCATCCTCACTGCCATTGCGGGTCTCTAAGCGTACCAGATTCGGAAGCCCCTGCAGCTGCAGTTCCGCACTGTCTTCAATGGTAATGATCCTCTGCTCTGACGGAATAAATCCGGACAATACATTCAGGAAAGTCGTCTTGCCGCTGCCGGTTCCTCCGCTTACGAAAATGTTATAACCGGCTTTCACCAACATTTTTAAGAATTCTGCAGTTTCTACAGATAATGTCTCCATAGCGATCAGTTTCTGCATGGTAATGGGCTTATCCGGGAATCTCCGGATCGTAACAATCGGACCGTTCAGTGCAATCGGACTCATGACAATATTGACCCGGGAGCCATTGCTAAGTCTGGCGTCCACGATCGGAGATGCCTCATTTACCACTCTGTTACATCCCGCTACGATCTGCTGGATCACATCCTGCAATTTTTCCATGGAATCAAATCCCCGATCCAATTCCTGTAATTGTCCGTCCCTTTCGACAAAAATGTGTTCCATCCCATTGATCATAATCTCCGTAACAGAACTGTCCTCCACAAAAATCTGCAGAATATCCAGTCTTCGTAGGGAGTCAAACAATTCCTTACGCAGGCGTCTCCGTAGTTCCACTGAGCACAGTTCCAGGCTGTCCTGCTCCATAAGTACTTCATCAATGGTGTCTTCCACCTCTTCATCCGTATAATCTCTTCCGTAATCCAGTCTCTCCTGTACCATCTGACGTAGTCTTCTTCTCTGTTCCAAGTAATCCATAATCATCCTTCTCCCTTTTATTTTTCCAGCAGTTCTATCTCTTTCCTCACATATTCTGCGAACTCTCCTCTGGTGTATTGCTCCAGATCCGATGGAAGCCTGTGAAAATACGGCAGACTCAATTTTCTCGTCTTATCATTTACCGTTTCCTTTTCGCATAAAGCCAGCAGCTGTTCATACTGATTCAATTTACATTGTGAGATCGGATCCTCCTTCGTCAACGTATATATCACTGTGCATATCTGCAGCACCTCAAACAATCCTTGTATACTTTCGCTCAGGTCCAGTATCACATATTCGTATTTCCCGAGCTCTTCAATGCGTTGAAACAGACTTCTCCATTCATCCAGTGTGATTTCCAGCAGATTCTGCCCGTTGCGCATCGGCGGAATATAGTCCAGATTTCCTTTTTTCTGAATCACAGTCTGCATCCGCAATGAAAATTTGTCCGGATCTCCTGCCAGAAAATAGAGCAGATCCGCCAAGTCCCTGTTCTGTCTCTCAGGCAGAAGCTCCATGACTCCAATATAGTGTTCAAAATTCAGATATAGCGCAGGATGCTTTTCTGCAATCAGCTGTGCGAATGTCAGCGCAAAAGAACTCTGCAGGCACCGGTGTACCGGAGAATAGATTCCTATAAATTTTGTCTTATACTCCGCATACAAAAGAGGTAGCCGTACTCCTACCGCCTCCACATACAGTTCCAGCAGTTCTTTCCACACCCCTTCCGCTTCCTGATATTTATTAATATTGGGAAACTGGTGCCATCTGAGTGTACCGCTTTCGTTCAGAATCGCCTGACAGACAGGCTGCAACATCTCCAGTCTGTCCGCATAGGAAGATTCCGCCACCACCAGCATAGTCACCTCTCCGGTCTTTTCACTGTCTAACAGTTCTTCTATTCCCGTATAAGTATGAATTTCCCAGGGCAGTTCCTTTTGTCTTTTTAAATATTCCGAAAAAAGTCGCGCATATTCTTCCTCCCGGTCATATAGGACAATAATCGGTTCCTTCTGTTCCATCAATAAATCCCTCCCACGTACAGCAGCACACTGCACAAAATCGGTCCTGCCATGCAGATTCCCACCGCCTCCGATGCTCTATCCTCCGCAAAATACATTCTCCACTGCCCACAACGGACAACATCCCACACATATTCTCCCAGATAGCACAATCTCTCCCAAAGATTATGTGTCCGGTACATTTTACACAGTGCGAAAATTGCTGCGAAAAGCAGCGCGAAAAACAGAAAATACAGAACTCTGCCTGCCGGAAAAAAACCGGCACAAGCGCCCAGAAGCTTTACATCTCCCGCTCCCATGGCTCCGATGTAAAAGAACAAATAAAATGCCATGGTCGTTAACAGAATATACCCCAGGTATCCACCAATCCCCGAAATCCCCTGCTCCCACAGTCTCGTTCCCAACCCTGCGAGCAGGCATCCTAAAATTAATCCATTGGGAATCCTGCGGCTTTTGTAATCATAGCGGCAGGCAATGCCTAAAAGAAAACACAATATTAATTTTGTTCCGGTATTCGTTACATTCTCACTCTCCTCTCAGTTACTGTACAAGTGGTAATACGGGATGAAATAATCCCAAAAGAATTGCAGATCTTATAAGATATCTTACAACCATCGCGATTGGTTGTAAGATGGATTATAGTCGTTGTTTTTCTATCTGGCAAGTGCTTTTTCGTAAAAAAATAATCTTTGTTACATTTTAACAATCACGCATGTAAAGTTTCCTGTCACATTCGCGCAAATCCTTGATTTTACTGGATTTTTGCCTGTCAAAACATACAATAAACTACCAGTCCGTACAATGCAAAAATCCCCGGAAAACCTAAGATACCCGCTGTCAGAACCGTAGCCACGTTGATCCCCACGGTCACAGCAAGCCCCAACATTCCCAGTCCCCAATTTATAAAACAGATCAGAATCGTACCGAAAACACTTCGTAATACAAAATTCAGAAACCACTCTGCGCGTTTGCCCAGAAAGCTTACCACAAGCAGCAATACACCCACTACGATCAGGCCTAACAGTACTTTCGGATATTCCATGACGACTCATTCCTTTACTTCTGCTGTTGCTACAATCTATTCCTGTTTTTCAGAAAAAATGTCTGCCACATTCATGCACGACAGGTATATTTTCCCTTTTTAATTCCTATACTGTTAGTAGAAAGGACGGATAATTTATGAAAATCTTTTTTAGTCAGATAAATACGAATTCCGAAACCGTGGAAGAAGATCTCTCCCGCTTAGATTTAAAAGAGTCCATAAGAAAAACCCGCCAGGCTCTGGATATCGCCTATGCGGGTTTTGATAACGCATTGGAAAGTGATCTGATCGACAGTTATATTTACGAGATCAATGCTCTGCAAAAAAGATATCAGCATCTGACCAATCTAGCTGCCACCCTCCCCGGAGAACAGGAGGATTCTCTATACCAGCATTCCCCGATTCGTGCCCTGGTCAGCCATGTTTTCGGTTAACTGATTCCTGCCATAGGTCAGTCCCGCATATACTGTCTGAGAGTTATTCATCATAGGACCGGAAGGATTCTGATCCTGGATCTGTCTGTAGGCTTCACAGAGAGGTGCGATCACTTTGCGTACATCCGCTAATGCCGCTTTGTCGCATTTTGCTTCGCAGACGGCGAGTCTGCGGATACAGTACAGATACAGGCTGGATAATTCCGTCGCCGGACTGTATTCTCTGTGAAGAGAATTCAAAAGTTCATTGATACATCCCCTGGTCCTGCGAACCGCTTCCAGAAACTGCGTATCTTCTGCTGCCTGCTCAGCATCTGCAAGATACTGTAATGTCATTTCGTAGAGAATGACTACCAGCTGTGTGGCATTCGCCTGGGTGATCCGCAGAGTAAATTGTTGTTTACACTCTTTTGTCATTTCAAGTCCTCGCTTTGTCACAAAACCATTACTGTAACAGCTGCAATACCTGGGAAGGTCTCTCATTTGCCTGAGCCAGCATGGAGGTTCCTGCCTGTGCCAGGATCTGATAAGTGGTATAGGAAGTCATTTCCTCCGCCATATCCACATCCATGATACGGGAATATGCCGCGGTCATGTTCTCACTGGTAACATCCAGGCTGTTAATGGAAGACTCCAGACGGTTCTGAAATGCTCCCAGCCTGCCGCGGACGGAGGATACATATTTGATGGCACCGTCTACTCTTGAAATGGCATCCTTTGCCCCATCCTGTGTATTCACATCAATATCTTCAATTCCCATGTTCTGCAGAGTAACCGCGGGAATATTAACCTCCAGTACCTGTCCTTCGTTGGCTCCGATCTGCAGACGCATTGCTCCGATACCGGTAGCATCGATCTTCATGCCATCATAGGAATCGCCCTCTTTTGCTTCCGACACATCCAGACGCATTTCAAAGCCGTTCGTGCCGGTGATCGTCAGAAGATTATCTTTCATATCCGTCTTTAAGGGTTCTACCTCTTTAAATCCGTCTCCGAATTTAATATCTCCGTCTACTTCAAAATTTCCCTCTGCATCTTTCTTAAATTTCATAGACTGTATGGTATATTCTTTTACCGGCACATCCGGAGAGCAATAATTTACTTTAATCTCCTGCTTATCGGTGTATCCCTTGAGATCAAATTCTCCGTTCAACAGCTTCTGTCCGTTAAACTCCGTGGTATCGGAAATACGGGTGATCTCTTCCTTCAACTGTGTTACTTCATCCTGTATGGTTGCGCGGTCATCATCTGTCATAGTGCCGTTGGCAGCCTTGACGGAAAGCTCATTGATACGCTGCAGCATCTCACTGATCTCTGTCATTGCACCATCCGCGATCTCTATAATAGATACGCCGTCACTGGCATTCTGGTTTGCCGTGGACAGTCCCTCGATCTGAGCATTCATACGCTTGGACATTGCCAGTCCGGCAGGATTGTCCTTGGCGTGATTGATCTTCAGTCCGGAAGAAAGTCTCTCTAATGATTTGGACAACAGGTCATCGTTTGTAGATAAAGCATTGTTGGATAACATTGCCGATACATTGTAATTGATTCTCATGTGTTACTCCTTACTTTCCGCTGCTGTCTGCGACAGCCTGCAGGAATCCTTTTGCCAGACGATACAACTGTTCCGTATCGATCCGGCTCTCTATGGTGTCTGCATTTTTTGTCTCTCCGGCTGCCATCCTTGTCATATCCCGGGAGCTGACGATAGGAAGCTTTTCTGCTTTCCAGTCTGCAGAAGTATCTGTCTGAATCCGTTCAAGGAATATATCGGAGGTCTTCTCTAATTCCGTAACCTCTTCCGGTGTATTTCCTACGAGATAGCCATCAATGGTGTCTCCCTTTACCTGTAAATATGCCTCCAACTCCATATCTCCGGCATTCACCCTAATCTCCACAGCACCGGCAGCTCCGGCTCCCTGCTGTAAGGTAAGATGGACTCTCGCCAGCTGCTCGCCCAGGTACATCGGGAGAAAATATTCCTGCTTCTCCTGAAGGCTCCCCGCAAGACGCAGCTGCTTGTGCACCAGCTGCAACTGTTTTACATCCAGATGCTCATCCGCCCGTTCCAGGCTCATGGTCTCCGCTTCCTCTGCCGCGTCCTGAAGCATAGTCCGATAATCCTCTGCAAAATTCTGCTGATCCAGCTGTTCCCACAGTTCAAAGACTTCTGCCAAGGCAGGCACTTCACCGGTTACCGTCTGCGGGATTTCTTTTTCCTGCCGATACTTTTCTCTGTATCTGCGCAGATTGCCAAACAACTCTGCCGGATCATCCATAAGTGCCTGGGCCGCCAAAAGATTCGACGCGCTGATGGGAACTTCTCCCTTTTGCAGCAGTTCTACGGCTTCCGGCGTCGTATTTCCCGCCTTCCGCATCTGCTGCAGTCCTTCCCGGTCATACGCTGCCCTGCTTTCGCTATCATCTGACACCTCTGTCAGAACCTCTTTTGCCATACCCATCCGGATCTGTTCAGATATATTATTCTCAGACAAATGGATCTCCTGTGTCAGCCCGGTATTCTCCGACACTTTCCAGTCCATATGAGAAGCCCTTCTGCTTCTGGCTGCCGCCAGTAGAGTGGAAAATTGCAACTCTGCACCGGTATTTACTACCGCGCCTACCGCTGCACCATCCTCTCTCTCGACCTGATGCACCATTCGATAAATTCCAATATACGCTTTTCGCTCCTCTTCTGTAACATCCTTTTTCCGTTCTAACTGATATAGGAAACGGCTGTAGTCCTCCGCTTCTTCCTCATAGCTTTGGGGGTTCTGTGAAAAATAGGCCTCCAGTTCGTCAAAGGTCTTCTCCAGAGGATTTACACCGTCCCGGATCATCTGTAACACATTTTTCGGTGTCAGTCTGTCCACCACTGCGCTGACCTGTCTGTCAGCTTCCTTGATCTTCTCGATATTTTCAGGCGTAATTTTCATACTGTTGTATGCCAGGATCCGGACAGCCCGCTGATTTTCCTGTGTTTTTTCTAATGACATCTCTGTCAGAATATCATCTACACTAGAAAATGCTTTCCGGATGCTGTCTCCCAGATCGCTTCTCGGTGCCGTCATCAGAGTCTCATAACGTTCGCCCGCTTCCTCATAGGCATTCTGCATTGCAGCGCCTTCCTTATGGAAGTCAGAAACTGTCTCTGTGGCAGCTTTCTGTTCCAGACCATAGGATCCCAGTACTCCGGCAGGTAATCCGGGTAATTCGGAAGCCACCTGCACTGCCTGGGTGTAAGTCTCATATTTCATCACTGCCTGAGACTCACCGGGAAAATATTTTCCGGCAACCTCTGCCTCCGCCTTTCGCAGCGCTTCGATCAGCTGCTCCATAGGAGCTGTATCAATGGAAAAATCACTCTGTAAAAGCTTTACGTTCACTTCTGCCGTCATGCGCAGGCGAATCTCTTCCAGCTGTTTTCTTGCTGCCAGATTCTCTGCCGTGGCATCCCACTTTGCATCTGAGAACCAGTCCTGCAGCATTTTATCTACTTTTTCATAAATCGTATCCTGTCTGCCCAGGTTCGCATACATTGGGGATTTTCCCTCCGCAATTGCCGCTGCTGCTGCCTGCGCAAAAGTGTCCTCCGTGACAGGATAGGAAATACCGTCCAGTTCCACAAGCTGCTGCAGCGTATCCGTAGTCAGCGGAAGTCCTGCACTTACCAGCCACTGTGCCTTCTGTCTGTTCTCATCGTTTACCGTCAATCCCGCATCCGCAATTACCTTGTTCATCTGCCCCTGCAGTTCCTGCGGGACATCATTATTCTGTACTTTGGCACCGCTGTTCTCTGCCACATAAAGGTTCCAGATCTCCGGTTCCAGTCCGTTATCCACCAGGTAGCTGACCGCACCTTCTTCCGGTTCCTTCAAGGAAGCCGCCATATCCCAGGCGTTTTTCAGTTCATTTATATTTTCCTGCGTCAGAGGAAGATCCGCGGACCGGAACTGCTCTTCGATGCTACGGGCTAAAGTATCACTCCCTACCGCTGCCGCCAGGGTATCCATGTCGATATCATCCGTATATCCTGCGATCTGCTGTCCGGAACGCACCAGTTCCGCCTTGATCTTATCCACAATGGTAACCGCTGTATCCTGATCCAACTCTCTAGGATCAAATCCATCCTCACAGGCCTTCGCATAGTCCTCCTGTGACATGGTATGCGACAGCAATGTCATATAGTCCTGCTGCAACGCCACATTAGCATTCCCGGCATCCTGCTGCAGCTCCATCAGAGATTTTCCTTTGTTGTTCTCTTGCTTTTCTAAAGAAGACATGGGCACTGCAAGCTGTCCACTCTCGTATACTGCACCAAAATTCACATTTACGCTTTTTTTACTGCGCCATGTCTTGTCTTTGTCCCAGCTGTTTTTCTCTGTCCGGTTGCTTTCTGTTCTATTTTCATTTTCATTGATCGTCTGATTCTGAAATGTTATCTTCACGCCTGTCGTCCTTTAAATCCTCTTACGAATGCAAGCATTTAAAGAGGTCTTAGTGATATTTACATGTCTCTGAATAGTTATGAAAAAAGATGAGTGCACTTTTGGTCACACTCATCTTTTATTTCGGTTGTTTTATGTAATTTCTTAACCTGATCTAGAACAGAAATACTGCTGCACCATAGGGCGGCAGATCAAAGCTGATGGAGTAATCCTTATAATGATAAGGCTTTTTCTCCGCCATAATCTCTGCGGGAATCTCGTTACCCCAGCCGCCGAAACGCTCCTCATCACTGTTGAGCAAAAGCTTATATTTTTTCTTCTTAGGCACGGGAACGGTATAGTTCTCCCATTTCATCGGGGTCATGTTGAGTACAAACAGCAGATTATTCTTGCCACTGGAACATTTCCGGACAAAGGAGTAAGTGCTGTGTTCCGCATCATCCGCGTTCATCCATTCAAAGCCGTCCCAGGTATTGTCAAGCTCGTACAGAGCACGATATTTACGATACAGCTTTAACAGCTCCTTTACATAAGTATGTACGCCCTGATTCAGCTTCTCACCTAACAGATACCAGTCAAGCTCACGCTCTTCGCTCCACTCTCGCTCCTGTCCGAAATCCTGTCCCATAAATAATAATTTCTTGCCGGAATGCCCGAACATGTAGCTATACCCCACACGAAGGTTGGCATATTTATCTGCCGGATATCCGGGCATTTTATTCACCATGGAGCACTTCAGATGTACCACTTCATCATGAGACAATGGCAGAATATAATTCTCACTGTCGTTATAGCTCATGGCAAAGGTCATAGCGTAATGATCGCCTTTCCGGTACAGAGGATCCAGCTTCATATACTCGCAGAAATCATGCATCCAGCCCATATTCCACTTGAAGGAAAATCCTAAGCCTTCCTCCCCGATACCACTGGTGACATTGGGCCATGCGGTAGATTCCTCGGCAATCGTCAAAAATCCCGGATAAGTTCCGCGGATCACTGAATTCAGATGATGGAAGAACTCAATGGCTTCCAGGTTCTTATTGCCGCCAAATTTATTCGGCAGCCATTGTCCGTCCTTTTTACCGTAATCCAGATACAGCATGGATGCTACTGCATCTACACGGATACCGTCTACATGGAACTCTCTCAGCCAGAACAGAGCATTGGCTACCAGGAAGTTCTTCACTTCATTTTTGCCATAATTAAATATCTTCGTTCCCCATTCAGGATGTTCTCCCAAACGGGGATCGGGATGTTCAAATATGCACTGTCCGTCAAATTCTGCCAGTCCGTGTGCATCGGTTGCAAAATGTGCCGGTACCCAGTCCAAAATGACTCCGACACCTGCCTTATGCAGTTCATTAACCAGATACATAAAATCCTTAGGCGTTCCGTAACGGGACGTAGGCGCATAGTATCCGGTCACCTGATACCCCCAGGAGCCATCATACGGATGCTCTGCGATTCCCATAAGCTCTACATGGGTGTATTTCATCTCTTTCAAATATTCCACGATCCGATCGGCAAACTCCCGATAATTATAGAATCCTTCCGCAGTACCGTTATTCGGATGCTTCATGAAAGAACCGATATGACACTCATAGATCGCCATGGGCTCCTTGTTCATATCTTTTTTATCCCGGGCTTCCATCCACTTGGAATCCTTCCAATCGAATCCCGTGATATCAGTAACAATGGACGCTGTTCCGGGTCTGTATTCCGCATAATTTGCAAAGGGGTCGGCTTTATACAGCTTTCTGCCATCCCTCGCATAGATCAGGAACTTATACATTGTTCCTTCTTCCACGCCGGGAACGAACAACCCCCAGATACCACCTTCTCCCAGCTTCTGCATGGGATGAGACTCCTCGTTCCATTCATTGAATGTGCCGATGACATTCACCTGTGCTGCATTTGGTGCCCATACCCCGAAATAGACTCCCTGCACACCATCTTCCGTCGACAGATGCGCGCCCAGTTTTTTATAAATATCATAATGCGTTCCCTGGGCAAAAAGATACTGGTCTGCTTCGGAAATAAATACCTTCTCCTTCATCATAGCTGCGCCTCCCGCTATATATTTTTAACTATTCAGAACCCCATTCGCCCTATAAACATTGATAAATGTTCTTACGAATGCAAGCATTCGACGCCCATTCGTCAATGTTTACATGGCTCTGAATAGTTATACAAAATCTTTCTCAGTGAGGATGATCATATCCTCATCGTCATATCTCTTGGCAAACAGAACATCAAAGAAATGCTTTAATGTCTTTTTATTCGCATGCGCAATTGCCTCATCCACAATTTCTTTTACATCCACCACGGTAACTACATGATCTATCGTCTGCATATCCTCGATCCTGGTATGTAATGCCAGAACCCCCAGTTCATCAATAGAATATTCCTTCTCCCGTGCATACTGTCTTCCGAATGCCACCAGTGTATCGTTGCTGAGAGCTTCCACATCCATACGGGCTGTAAAGCTTTCTTTCAGTTTTTCATGCTTTTCCAGGAAACGGTCGATCTCACGCTTGGTATCTTCCAGGATAATAACGATTCCCTGATTCTCCTGCTGCAGCGCTTTATACAGAGTGTTCACTGTAGTATCGTTCATTTCCGATGCCTTGCAGATAATAAGCGCTCCGTTCTTCAGCTTGGATAATGTATCGGCAGTGTCCTTTTTATTCAGCGCATGTCCGGAGATCTTGGCAACTTTTCCGGAAAAATTGCTGTCGGTAGCCTGAATCTCACGGATCATATTTTTCGCCAGGGATAAAGTATCCATGCCTTCTTCACCGGTGATGATCACATTGCCGGTATAGGCAGCCAGGCTGATATTATCAATGGCTTTGACTAACTGTTCTCTTGCGGACTTACTCTGAATAAAGGGCGCATACAGCTCGCGCTCTTCTCTGGTAAGCGCACGGACTTTTGCCTTGTCTCTCTCCACTACGGGAGGCTCCGGGGTCTGCGGCTGCTCGTCCTCAGGAACTTCTTCTACCGCTTGTTCTACTGCTTGTTCTTCCGGCTCCTCTTCGGCCTCCGCTACGGATTCCTCCGATGCTTCTTCAATCTCTGTTATAGTTTCCTCCGACACCTCTGTGATCTCTGCCGCAGGCTCCTGCGTCACTTCCATATTGGCAGCAGCTTCCGGTTCCTCTATTGCGGGTTCTTCCTCATATTCCGCTACGGCAGGTTCCTCTTCAAGTTCTTTTACCTCTTCAGCGTCAACGATATCCGTATCAGCAGGTTCCGGTTCCAGCTCTTCAACTTCATCTGTACCCGTAACCGTATCAGCATCCGCTGCTTTTTCTTTTTCCAGTTTCTCTAACAGTCCATCTCTTACTGCCTGTTCAAATTCCGTGAACATGGCACCGGTCTGCTGCAATACATGCTGGCGGACTTCTTCTTCTCTCTTTTCGAGGTTTTCTTTCTTTTTACGCTCCCACTCTGCCAGAATGTCTTCAATATTCATCTGACCGGTAATCTGCTTCTCGATGCTTTCCGCCTCGGGCATTACCAGGCTGATCTGGCCGTCGGATTCCTGTGCCAGTACATTCGCCAGCTCCTTGGGAGGTTCCACCGGTACGGTCACTTCATGCATTTCATGAATCTCTTCGGCAGGGTTCTCCGGCTTGCTCTCTGTCTCCATAGGCACCTTCGGCTCTGCTTCCGGCTCCACTTCTGCTTCCGACAATTCCGGCACAACATCCTGTTTCTTAAGAGATACCGGTTCCTCCGGCAGGATCTCCTCGGTCTCTACCTCAGGAACCTGAGACAGATCGCCGATCTCTCCGGTCTCACCAAAGAACACCTCGGAACCTTCGATCTGCTCGGTCTCCGGCTCCAGATCATCCTCACTGACCTCTGCAATCTCCGGATAATCCAGAGATTCTGTATCAGAATCCATCATAGGTGCTACGATAGAACGGGTGATGGAGTCCGATGTCGCTTTTGCGGCATCTTCTTTTGGCTCCTCACCGAGGACTTCACGAAGTCCCGCTGCAAGTTCTGCCTGCAGATTGATGGTATTATACTGACCCACATCCATGGTCTTCACATGAATATCGAAATCATCCTGCTCCGGCTGTGCGGAGGTCTCCTGCGCCGGTTGCTGCACGGATTCATAGACCTGGGTATCTCCGGATACCCGGTCATAGTTATCTTCCTGAACATAGCCCTGATTCTGATCGTAGTTTCCGTCCTGAGGATAATCCTGCGCATACCCCTGGCTTTGGTCATAGTTCCCATCCTGGGAATAATCCTGAGTATAATTCTGATCATACCCCTGACCCTGATCATAGCTTCCGTCCTGGGCGTAACCCTGATCATAACCCTGATTTGCGCTATACACGTTGTCCTGCACAGAGTTCTGCGACGGGATATAGCTTCCGGGCGCATCGAACCGATGATCGTATTTTTCCTGCTGCTCCGGTGTCAACGGCTGATGGAGCATTTTCAGTTCCATCGCCTTAATCACATATTTTCCTTCGCCGAACCAAAGGATCAGTTCATCACATTCCTCTACACATCTGGCTGCCAATCCCACTCTGTGATACAGATATGCCAGTTCATATGCCCATTTTTCCCTGTAATCTCTCTTCTTCAGTTCTTCCAAAACTGAGATTCGTTCTTCAAGGCTCACGTCCTGCGCCTCATACAATTTATACTGCAGAATATATCTTCCAGAATCCTTGGGTGCCACCTGTACGAATTCCTTGTAATATTCTATCGCCTGTACGTATTCTTCCATTTTAATAGAAAGTTCACACAGGGAATAGCAGATGGTCCTTCCGCCGGGACGACGTTCATATGCCAGAAGCAACATATCTCTGGCATCCTCATATCTGCGATTGATCTTATAGAGATCGCTGATCGTACACAGCATCATGACACTTTTTACACGACGCCAGTCAATCGTGTCGGCAATTTCAGCAGCCTGTGCATATTCTCCCCGGCTGATCAGGTCTTTGATTTCTTCCGCTCTTAATTTATATTCACTCTTATCCAAGGTATTTCGCTCCCTTAACCTTTTCTTGTCCTAAGTTCCTATTTTCACCAAAGCAGACTATCCCACTTTTTTCTTATTCAGTGTATCATAGTCACTATACGTATGTCAAAATCAAACTGGGGAAATTGTAGTGGAAATTACGCGAGCAATGAGCCGCGCATAGGCATAAGGAAAGACAGCGATGGGCGCTCACGCACACATCGCTGTCTTTAATCACAGATATTTTCCCGTAATGCTGTCGGCATTTGCCCTGATCTGCTCCGGAGTTCCCACAGCGACAACTCTGCCGCCGTCTTCTCCACCACCGGGTCCCATATCAATGATGTAATCGGCATTGCGGATCACATCCAGATCATGTTCAATGACAAGTACCGTTGCCCCATTGTCTATCAGCGCCTGAAATACCTGCAACAGAGTCTGTACATCTAACGGATGCAGTCCGATCGTCGGTTCGTCGAATACAAATACGGAATCCGACTGTCCTCTTCCCATTTCGCTGGCAAGCTTCAACCGCTGAGCCTCCCCGCCGGAGAGGCTTGGTGTCTCTTCGCCTAATGTTAAATATCCCAGTCCCAGATTTTTCAGTACTTCCAGACGCTGATGCACGACTTTCCAATCCTCTGTCGCCTGCAATGCCGCCGTTACATCCATCTCCATCATCTGCGGCAGAGAATAACGTTTCCCCCGTTTGTTCGCATAGCAGATGTCCCATGCCTCTCTGGCATAGCGGGAACCGCCGCACTCCGGGCAGGGCACATCCACATCCGGCAGGAACTGTACGTCCAGACTGATCTGTCCGGTACCGTCGCAGACCGGGCATCTTAGTTTTCCGGTATTGTAAGAAAAATCTCCCGCCTTATATTTTTTATTTTTTGCATCCGCGGTTTTCGCATAGATCTTCCGCAGTTCGTCATGCACATTGGCATAAGTGGCTACCGTGGAACGCACATTAATACCGATGGGGGATGCATCGATCAGTTTTACATGAGCGATACCCTCCGCGGTGATACTTTTTACATGGCCGGGCAAATGTTCGCCGTTTAACTTTGCTTCCAGTCCGGGAATCAGACTTTCCAGCACCATGGTGGTCTTACCGGAGCCGGAGACACCGGTAACAACCGTAAGTCTTCCTTTGGGAATGTCTATTTCCAGAGGCTTTACCGTATGGATGGCATCTGTGGACAAATGAAGCTTTCCCGGTGCAAATATTTCCTCCCGGGCGATGGGTTTACGGATACGCATATCCGCAGTCTGCGCCAGAAAAGGACCGATCATGGACTCCTTTTTGGAGATTACCTGTGGAATCGTACCCTGTGTGATCACATAGCCGCCTCCGGCACCGGCTTCCGGTCCCATCTCGATCAGCCAGTCCGCTTCGGACAGAATCTGGGTATCATGGTCTACCAAAATAATGGAGTTGCCGTCAGCGATCAGGTCATGCACCACTGCATTCAACCCCACAATATTCGAAGGATGCAGACCGATGGAAGGCTCATCCAGCACATAGAGCACTCCTGTGGTACGGTTCCGCACTGCACGTGCCAGCTGCATCCGCTGTCTCTCCCCGGTGGACAGAGAGGCTGACTCACGATCCAGAGACAGGTAAGTAAGTCCCAGATCCATCAGCCTTTTGGCCACAGTTTGGAAGGATTCGCAGATAGATTCCGCCATAGGCCGCATCTCTTCGGGCAGGGAATCCGGCACTCCCGCTACCCAGTCCACCAGTTCTTTCAGGGGCATCTGGCAGGCCTGTGCAAGCCCTATGCCCCGAAGTCTCGGTGCTCTGGCCGCATCCGAAAGTCTGCTGCCGCCGCATTCCGGGCAGATGTCCTCCTTTAAGAATTTTTCCACACGTTTCATGCCCTTTTCGTCTTTCACTTTTGCCAGGGCATTTTCTACCGTGTATACCGCATTGAAATATGTAAAATCCAGTTCTCCCGCCTGATTAGTCTTTTTCGCCTTATAAAAAATATGTTTCTTCTCCGCGGGACCGTGATAGACGATCTCTTTTTCCCGATCTGTAAGTTCCCGGAAAGGCACATCCGTCCGCACTCCCATTTCCCGACAGACATCTGTCATTAAAGACCACATGAGACTGTTCCAGGGTGCCACCGCTCCCTCGTCAATACTCAGGGAATCATCCGGCACAAGAGAATCCAGGTCCACAGTCCGCACACTTCCCGTACCGCCGCATTTCGGGCAGGCTCCCTGAGAATTGAATGCCAGTTCCTCTGCGCCGGGAGCATGTACCTTCGCTCCGCATTCCGGGCACAGGATCTCCTGCTCCGCCGCTACTTTCAAGGTCGGAGGCACATAATGTCCGTTAGGGCAGCGGTGGGATGCCAGTCTGGAATACATCAGACGCAGACTGTTCAAAAGCTCCGTTCCGGTTCCAAAGGTACTGCGGATCCCGGGAATTCCGGGGCGCTGATGCAGTGCCAGAGCAGCTGGAACATAGAGGACTTCATCCACCTGCGCTTTCGCCGCACCGGTCATACGTCTTCTCGTATATGTGGACAGGGATTCCAGATAACGTCTGGAGCCCTCTGCATAGAGGACACCCAACGCCAGCGAAGATTTCCCCGAACCGGATACCCCGGCGATCCCCACAATTTTGTGCAGGGGAACATCCACATCTATATTTTTCAGGTTATGAACCTTTGCACCTCTTACCTTGATATGCTTTGGTTCATTAGCTTCGTATTCCATGACAGCATTCCTCATCTTTTGATTTCATTTATTAAAACAAATCCAGCATATTGTCCAGATAGATTTCTTCTCTGACCTGCAGCTGGTACTCCGGTTTCGTCATATAATACAGTAAAAATTCCAGAACCAGTGCACTGCCCAGTCCCCGGCCCTCGATCTTATAATTGGAAAATCCCATCGGCAGATAGATCTTCTGAATATCTCCCACGCTGATAAATCCGGGATTTTTCATAGCTTTGGAAAAACGATACCCCTCCTCCGCCCCCGGTGAGGTACAACTAAAATCCGGCTCCTCTCCCAGATTCCTGCGGCTGACGGCTTCGTAACATTCCTTCCTGTCCTTACAGCCGAAATAACAACACTCATTGCACAAAAATTCCACTTTGTCTTTCTGTGGTTCTGTCAGCATATTTAATTTTTCATAAGCCTTGTTCAGGCGGAAATCCGGTACAACATAGCGAAAATCGTCTCTGTCG
>ERZ1034952.814-NODE-814-length-27897-cov-4.523921_pt1 | contig 27897 bp, 24 predicted proteins | sample MGYA00520625_ERZ1034952 | MGnify/ENA primary metagenome ERZ1034952 (study PRJEB33766, sample SAMN09781773) | gut metagenome | biome: gut microbiome | host: Homo sapiens | place: Madagascar | study: EMG produced TPA metagenomics assembly of the PRJNA485056 data set... | reverse complement strand
TATTAGGTGTCGTCGTCGGCGGCGTCGATGTTGTTTTTCGCCTCCAGGTAACGCTCGGCATGCACGGACTCGGCAAGCTTGGCGCGGGTGAACACCTGCACGGCCTTCTTGTTGCCCTCCTCCTGGGCCTTCTGGATGAAAGCGGGGTACATGTCGGAGGTCTCGTAGATCTCGCCGTTGGCGGCGGCGATCAGGTTCAGGTCGATGGCCTCGGGGGTCGGAGCGTCGGCCGTGGGCTTCTGGAAGTCAGGCTCAACCTCGGCGACCAGCTTGTACTCCATGGCGATGTGGATCTGCTCGGCCTCGGAGGTAGCCTTGAACAGGCGGGCGATCTGCTCGTAGCCGGCCTTCTCGGCGGCCTCGGCGAACGCGGCGTACTTGGCGGACGCGCCCGTCTCGCCGGAGATGGCAGCCTTCAGGTTATCAAGCGTGGTGCCAACCTCGGTGCCGCTGTTGGCGACGACGTTGAAGTTGGTGGAGTTTTCAGCGGTGGGGAGCTCAGAACGCACGTTCATTGACAGGATCTCCTTCTCATCATTGCAAAGTAAGCTCGTCTCGGAATCGGCCACCTAATTGGTAACAAAAAAGGTAACAAATTCCGCTCCGATAACCTTACCGCCATCGGCGAAGCGGTGCAAGCGGATATCGTTTTCAAATCGCCGCGTGCGTCGAACATTCATAATTGATCTCGCCTTTACCTGCCGACCACGAATACGGTGGACGCGTGACCGCAGCGATCGCATCGCTTGCTGTTGCGACAAGCGCGGCGTTGCGTTTGCTGCTGTTGCAGCAGGCACGGCATTACGTTGATCGCGCCTGCAACGCTTACGGCATCACGTTGGCCGCGGCCGCGATGATCGCGGCGTCACGTTGACTGCGACCGTAGCCAACGTGACGCTCGTCACGTCTGAGGTAGACGTGCGGGGTCGGCGTCAAAGCTCAACTTCAGTCGCGCTGCAGAAAGCGTCAACGTATTCCTGGGCGCTCATTCGCTTGATGGTTGAGCGGCGAAACGCTCGCTCATCGCGCGAGATTATGAAATCGACGGGAGCGACTTCGGCGCTTGCCCGAATGAGGCCGTCTTCAAAGTCGAGCTCGTCAGACGCGATTGCGATACGGCAGATCGATTCGTCGATGGGGAGGATCTCGAAGGCGTCGAGCGCCGCAGCGACGAATTCACGCGCCGACGGCTCATCGAAGTACTTCGTCAAGATGCAATAAACGTCTTTAAGTGAAAGCGCGGTGACGTATCCCGTAAGAGCTCCAATACCAAGCAATTGTTTACTTGTAAACAATTCACATCGCGCGCTCTTCTGTGCGAATTTGGTGCTTGGCTCGCGCTGGGTTTTTCCGAGCGCGATAATCGGATGCGGCAAACGAAACCGCGGTTCGCCGCAAGATCGGCAAACGCTGGCTGGCAGTCTTGCGAGGCCTGCGCGCCAGACCGGTGCCAGATCTGCTCAAGAACCGCGCATGCGAAAGGACAGAACATGGAACGCGACGTGGCATGGAAGAAGTACGGTGAGGACGATCTCGCTGCCGTCGACGCGCTGGCGAGCGACTACATCGACTTCATCTCCGAGAACAAAACCGAGCGCGAATGCGCAGCGGCGGCCATCAAGCTCGCCGAGGAGGCGGGCTACAAGTCGCTCGACGAGGCGGTGCATGCGGGTCGTGCGCTTAAGCCAGGCGACAAGGTGTGGGCGGCGTCGCACGGCAAGGCCGTCATTCTCGTGCAGCTGGGAACCGAGCCGATCGCGAACGGCATGAACATTCTCGGCGCGCACATCGACTCGCCGCGCCTCGACATCAAGCAGAACCCGCTCTACGAGGCGGGCGGCTTCGCGCTGCTCGACACGCACTACTACGGCGGCATCAAGAACTACCAGTGGGTGACGCTTCCGCTCGCGCTGCACGGCGTGGTGGCCAAAACCGACGGTACGGTGGTGCCGGTGTCGATCGGCGAGGACGCGGGCGACCCCGTGTTCTGCGTGACCGATCTGCTGCCGCATCTCGGTCGCGCCCAGATGGAGAAGAAGGGCGCCGCTGTGGTCGAGGGTGAAGACCTCGATCTGCTCGTGGGGAACCGCCCCAAGAAAACCGCGGAGGGCGAAGACGCCGACGGCACGAAGGAATCCTCCGATGCGGAAAAGGCAGACGCGAAGGATCCCGTGAAGTCGTTCGCGCTCGACCTTCTCGAGGAGAAGTACGGCATCGGCGAAGAGGACTTCCTCTCGGCCGAGCTCGAAGTGGTGCCGGCAGGCCGTGCGCGCGAGTGCGGTTTCGATCGCAGTATGATCCTCGGCTACGGCCAGGACGATCGCGTGTGCGCGTATACGTCGCTCGTGGCGCAGCTGGCACTGGCGGCGGAAGGAGCGCCCGCACCCGGCCGCACGGCGGTGACGGTGCTCGTCGACAAGGAAGAGATCGGCAGCGTGGGTGCCACGGGCATGGAGTCGCTGTTTTTCGAGAACACGATCGCCGAGCTCATGGAGCTCGCGGGTGAGGGCGGGGCGCTTCCGCTGCGCCGTGCGCTCGCTGCATCGCGCATGCTGTCGTCGGACGTGTCGGCTGGATTTGATCCCGCCTACGCGAGCGTGTTCGAGACGAAGAACGCCGCGTATCTGGGCCGCGGCCTCGTGTTCAACAAGTACACGGGCGCGCGCGGCAAGAGCGGCAGCAACGATGCGTCGGCCGAGTACGTGGCGCGCGTGCGTCGCGTGATGGACGACGCGCAGGTGAGCTTCCAGACCGCCGAGCTCGGCAAGGTCGACGCGGGCGGTGGCGGAACCATCGCCTACATTCCCGCGAAGTACGGTATGGACGTGATCGACAGCGGCGTGGCGGTGCTCTCCATGCATGCGCCGTGGGAGGTCACGAGCAAGGCCGACCTCTATGAGGCGCGTCGCGGCTACGAGGCCTTCCTGCTCAACGCGTAAGCTGAAGCCGTATAATCTTTCATTTGCATCTGCGCTTGCGGGACTGCGCGACCGCAGGCACACGGGTATAATTCCACGCACTGTTTGCTTGCAGGGGAGGGGCGTTGGCGAAGTACAAATCCATAGACTTGTTCGCTGGCATCGGCGGCATCCGCATGGGCTTCGACCAGGCCTTCGGCGACGATATCGAGACGGTTTTCGTCTCGGAGTTCGACGAACCCGCCTGCAAGACCTACCGCGCCAACTTCGACGACCCCTTCGCCATCGCGGGCGACATCACCGCGATCGAAGCGTCCGAGGTGCCTGATTTCGACATCTGCCTCGCGGGCTTCCCCTGTCAAGCGTTCAGCATCGCTGGGTCTAAGAAGGGCTTTGACGACGACTACAAGGGGCGCGCCCGCGGCACGCTGTTCTTCGACATGCTGCGCATTTGCTCCGACCGCGTCGAGAAGCCGCGCGTCATCTTCTGCGAGAACGTCAAGGGCCTGCCGATGCACGATCGCGGGCGCACGCTCAAAACGATTCTCGGCGCGCTGGACGAAGACGGCTACGTTCCCTATTGGAAGGTTCTCAACTCGAAGAACTTCGGCGTTCCCCAGAATCGCGAGCGCATTTACATCGTCGCTTTCCGCAAAGACATCGATCCCGGCTCGTTCGTCTTTCCCGAGAGCGCGGGACGTCCGCGCGCCATCCGCGATATCCTCGAAGAGGCGCCCATCAGCTCGAAGTACTACCTTTCGGACACCTACCTCGAAACGCTTCGCAGGCACCGCGCGCGTCACGAGTCGAAGGGCAACGGCTTCGGCTACGAGATCAGAGACCTCGACGGAATCGCAGGGGCGATCGTGTGCGGGGGCATGGGGCGCGAGCGCAATCTCATCATCGATCGTCGCGAGCACAGCAGGGTTCCCGTCACGAACATCAAGGGCGAGATCAACCGCGAGGACGTTCGCAAGATGACGCCCCGCGAGTGGGCTCGCCTGCAAGGTTTCCCCGACTCCTTCGTGCTGCCGCTTTCCGATACCCAGCTGTACAAGCAGTTCGGCAATTCCGTGACTGTTCCGGTGATCCGTGCGATCGCAGAGCGAATCAAGGAGGTACTCGATGGCAGTGCGCTCCCTGACGGGCAATAAGGGCGAGTGGTCCGAGCTCTACGCGTTCTTCCGCTTGCTGGCGGAGGGCAGGGTTCACGCTGCCGACGAGCACGCCCGCAGGCTCGACACGGTGTATTACCCCATTGTGAAGGTCGTGCGCGAGGAGTGCGCGGAGTCGCCCGTCGAGTACGTGATCGACCGCAGTGCATCGCGCGTCGACGTTGTTGCGGGCGGCAGTCGCGTTTGCTCCGTCGCGCAGGCTGAACTGGCTTACGCGGCTGATCGGCTGCTCACTGCGATCAAGGCGGGCTCGGGCAGCTTTGCGATAGACGACATCGCCGATTTCGCCGACAGCATTCTCGTGCGTAAGATCAAGGCCCCGTCGCGCGACAAAACCGACATCAAGATGCAGATCGAGGATGTGTTCACGAACGCGCGTCAGAACGTGGGCTTCTCGATCAAGTCGGAGCTCGGCGGCGCGCCCACGTTGCTCAATGCGAGCCGTGCAACGAACTTCGTCTTCGCGGTGCGGGGTCTGTCGCCCGACGATGCGGCGCGCATCAACGCGATCGAGGGACGGTCGAAAATCGGAGACCGCATGGGCGAGATCTGCAGGTCGCGCGGCTCGCTCGTCTATCGGGGAATGCTCAGCAGCACCTTCGAGGACAACCTGGTGCTCGTCGACAGCCTTCTTCCTGTCATCGTCGCCGACATGCTCGAGGTGTACTACCTTCGCGACATCTCCCCGCTGATCGACCTCGCTGACATCCTGGAGCGGGAGAACCCGCGCGGCTTCCGTCGGCGCGACGTCTACGCGTACAAGCTGCGGAAAATGCTCTGCGCGTGCGCGCTCGGCATGAAGCCCTCCAGCATATGGGATGGAAGCGAAGATGCGAACGGCGGCTACGTCATCGTGAAGGAGTCAGGCGAGGTTCTCGCGTACCACATCTACAACCGCGAGGCGTTCGAGCGGTATCTTCTCGGCAATACGATCCTTGAGCGCGCTTCAACGATGCGACACGACTACTTGACGCTTTACGAGGTAGACGACGAGCTGAGGATCAACCTCAACCTGCAGATCCGCTTCAAGCGTGAGGCTACGCGATAAGATGCGCCCGCTTGATCTCCGCCGCCACCTTGCGGTCGGCGGGGGTCCAGGGGATCGCGTCGAGGTCGTTTGCGCCGAGCCAGAGAATCGCCTTGTGCTCGAGCAGCGTGAGGTGCTCGCCCGCGTCGAGCGTGCACACGTAGCAGCGAAGCACCATGTGGAAGTCGTCGTAGTCGTGCTCGACGGTGGTGAAGCGCGAGCGTACGGTGACGTGCGCTGCGAGTTCCTCTTCGATCTCGCGCACGACGGCCTGCTCAGGGGTTTCGCCAGGCTCCACCTTGCCGCCTGGAAACCCCCAACCGTCTTCGAAATCGCCGTAGCCGCGCTGCGTGGCGAGGACCTTGCCGTCTCGAATAATGAGGGCGGCAACAACATCGATGGATTTCACGGGAGCCTCCTTTCGGGTGATGCGGCTCCGCAGAGGGTGGTCTGATGGATCGATTATAGGGCTGCGCCGAGCGCTGGCGCGATGCACGGCGCGCTGCTCCCTGGCGAAACGGCCCGCCGTGCGAGCCAGCGGTGGTTTCGGCTTGAATTGGAGCGAGCTCCATAGTTAATATTCCGAGAGCGAAAGAGGAAGCGAGCCGGGCCAGGCGAGGCGGCGGCGATGTTCAGACAGGCGAAGGCGGCAGCGATGACGGCGGCGAAGGTGACGAACGAGCAGGCGGAAAACCAGACGCACGGTGACGTGCGCCGTGCGGATGAAGGCGGGCGCGTGCCCGGGGGAGCACCCGCGCCTGCCGCTGCGTCTCCCCGTCGCGCGCGCAAGCGTGCGGGCGCACCGTCCACCACGCGCCGCACGTTGCACTACTACTGGCAGGCGACCAAGCGGCATCTGGGACTGTTCATCGGCCTCATCTGCGCCGACATTGGGTTCTCGGCACTGCTGTCGTACGGCAACCCGTTTGTGATGAGCCTCATCGTCGACCGCGTGAGTGCCGAAGCGGTCGCCGCCGACCAGGTGTTCGCTGTGTTCGGCCCCTACATCGCCGCGCTCATCCTCATCAATGTGTGCGGTCAGGCGTGCAGCAAGTTGCAGGACTTCTTCCTGTTCAAGCTCGAGATCGCCGTGAGCTACGACCTCGCCACGCAAAGCTTCGACGCGCTGTGCAACCAGTCGATGAGCTTTCATTCCAACCGCTTCGGCGGCACGCTTGTCAGCCAGACGACCAAGTTCATGAACGGCTACAACCAACTCATCGAGACGGTGAACTTCCCGTTCATGCCCGTGCTCATCTCCATCGTGTGCACGTGCGGGCTGCTGGCGCCGCGCGTTCCGGTGTACGTGGCCATCCTGCTGGCGCTGCTGGCCATCTACGCTACGGTGTCCTATCTCATGTACAAGCGCATCCTGGGCCTCAACGAAAAGGCGGCAGGCGCGCAGAACCAGCTGTCGGGCGAGCTGTCCGACTCGGTGGCGAACATCCTGGCGGTCAAAACCTACGGTCGCGAGGACTACGAGCGCGGACTGTTCGACGCGGCCAATCGCGAGGTGGTCAAGCGCGATACCAAGCGCATGATGTCGTCGCTCACGCGCGGCATCATCACGGCGTGCATCACGATCGTCATCATGTCGATCGTGACGGTGTTCATCGCGGGCGGCAACGCGTGGTTCGGCATCACGCCCGGCACGCTCGTGATGATGTTCACCTACACCTACACCATCACCAACCAGTTCAACTTCATCAACAACGGCTTGCAGCGTTTCAACCGTGCGTTCGGAGACGCGAGCGGCATGACGGAAGTGCTCGATGAGCCGCGCTTGGTGGCCGATAAGCCGGGCGCGCCTCCGCTCGTCGTGCGCGAGGGTGCGATCGACTTCGAGGACATCGGGTTCGCCTACGAGGACGGCGGTGTGCTCACGCAGGTGTTCGACGGGTTTGATCTGCACATTCCCGCAGGTCAGCGCGTTGGTCTCGTGGGCATGAGCGGCGCGGGGAAAACCACGCTCACGAAGCTGCTTCTGCGTCTTTCCGACATCCAGGAAGGGCGTATCCTCGTGGACGGGCAGGACGTGTCGGCCTGCACGCAGCAGAGCCTGCGCCGTCAGGTGGCCTACGTGCCGCAGGAGGCGTTGCTGTTCCATCGCTCCATCGCCGAGAACATCGCCTACGGGCGCCCCGACGCTACGATGGACGAGATACGCGAGGCGGCGCGCCGCGCGAACGCGCTCGAGTTCATCGAGAAGCTGCCGCAGGGCTTCGATACGGTGACGGGCGAGCGCGGCGTGAAGCTGTCGGGCGGCCAGCGGCAGCGCATCGCCATCGCACGGGCGCTGCTGGCCGACTGCCCCATTTTGGTGCTCGACGAGGCCACGAGCGCGCTCGACTCCGAGAGCGAGCACCTGGTGCAGGACGCGCTCGCCACGCTGATGCGCGGCCGCACGTGCATCGTGGTGGCGCATCGTCTCAGCACGGTGGCGAGCCTCGACCGCATCGTCGTGCTCGCCGACGGCCGCGTGGTCGAGGACGGCCCCCACGAGGAGCTTATCGCCGCTGGTGGCGAGTACGCGCACCTCTGGAGCCGACAGACGGGGGCGTATCTGGAGTAGGGTGCTGCAGGACGAACGGCGAGGTGCGCGGCGGGGAAGGCGCCGCGCACGGGCGCTGCCTCTCGCTTCTGCGGTACAATGGGGAGCGCCTGGACAGATTGAAGGGGACGATCTCAGAAGGGCTGAAGGATGAGCCGCCGGCTAAGGGGGGGGCCAGTATGCTTTCTTTCGGATCGTCGAAAAGAGACGGAAACGTGCGCGACGGCGCGCGGGGTGACGAGCCCCGCCGCGAAGCACATGCAGACCGAGAGCCTGTCGCCCGGGCGGAGCGGCCGCCTTCTCTGCTGAGTACCTGCGTTGCGGGCATCGACCATCATTGGCCCAATTTGAAGTATCTGAGCCTCGCATTCTATTCGGCTTGGATTTTGCTCACCATGACGGGCAACAGTGTCACATCCAACGTGTCCGTGCCGATCGACGCGGGCGTGCTCAGCGCGGAGCTCTACCTGCTCTCGGGCGTGCCCCTTGCGGTCTGTCTCATCGGATCGGCGGTGTTCCAGCGCCAGGCGGCGCGCCTCATGGAAAGCCGCCCGTTCATTCTGGCGATGGGTCTGATCGCCTCGGTGGCAACGTACGTCCTGTCGATGAGCGGGGTGCTTCCAGGCCTCGAAGAATCGCGCGCTGCGTTTGTGGTGTGCAGCATCGCGACAGGTGCGGGCACCGCGTTCGTGTGCCTGCGCATCGGCTGCCTGTACAGCACGCCGCCACAGGGACGCGTCCCCTTCTTCACCATCACGCAGTCGATGCTCGTGGCGAACCTCCTGTTCTTCATGGTGGTGTGCCTGCCCGACGGGTTGCGTCAGGTGGTGCTCGGTCTGCTACCCGTGCTCGCTGCGGCGACGGCCATGCTCGGCTCGGGCAGCCCCGACATGCGCAAGGACGCCACCGACCTCGTCTCTGTCGCGTCGCTTCCGCGCGGCTACTTTCCCAAACTTCTCATTGCCGTTGCGGCGTGCTCCGTCGCTGTGGGCGTGACGAAGGGATTCTCCGCCCTCATGCAGAGCGCCGACGACGTGTTCAGTCAGACGGTGGTAATCACATTTCTGAGCTTCGTCATCGTCGGGGCGATTACGCTCGTGGCGGGTGCAGTGCTCGCCGTGAGGAACTACGAGGTCAGCAAGCTCTTCTTCCCGCTGATCGTGTGCGCTTGCGCGGCAATCTTGCTCTGCGCGGTGACGGGTCCGTCGATGGGCGCCGTGCAGAACATCGTCGTGAACGTAGGCTACAACGTGTTCATTGTGGCGATATGGGCCCTGCTGTCTGATCTGGCCGAGCGCACGACGATCGCGCCCGTGCGCGTGTTCGGGCTCGGTCGCGGTGCCTCGGGGCTCGGCACGACGGTCGGGTGGTTCGTGGCATACGGTGTCATGTCGTTCGGCGCCGACCCCTCGGCGTTTCTCGTGCCGTTCTTCTTCGTGGCGACCGTGCTCGTGTTCGCGGCGGTGTTCCTCGTTCTCGGGCAGCAGACGGTGAGCGAGGCGCTCGAGCGCACGCTTGAGGGGCGCGCGCTCGCGGTGGCGCCTGCTGGCGCTGGCGGTGCCGAGCCCGATCCGCATGACGTGTGGGATCGCTACTGCGCTGAGCTCGCGGCGGAGTACGGGCTCACCACGCGCGAGGAGGAGGTGCTCAGGCTGCTGAGCCGCGGCCGGACGAACGGCTACATCGCGCTTGAGCTGTGCATCTCGCAGAACACGGTGAAGGGCCACACGCGCAACGTGTACGCCAAGGCAGGCGTTCACTCGCGACAGGAGCTCATCGACGCCATCGAGCACCGCATCCCCTCGTAGGCGCCCGTCGCGCGGGCCTCGCCGTCTGCTGCGTCGCTCGCATTTCCCCAGTTCAATAACATACAACCCGTTTTGGGTTATATGTTCTCCTGCGCTCTTTTCCCCAAAACAACCCGTTGCGGGTCTGCCGCTTCCTCCGATCCGTCGGTAAGGTGCCGCATGTCGGAGCTCGCCCTCGTCTGTCCCCTAAGCCGGCGGAGGCGGGCCCCGATGTCAATCGGAAGAGAGGAGAGGGAATGACCGAGGGGAAGCCGTATATCACCGAAGTCGGTGACGGCGTGCTCAAGGTGCGCACCTGCGCATGGTCGCCCCCGGGAGACCATCCCGTGGGATGCGGCATGTTCATCACCGTGAAGGACAACAAGATCGTGAAGGTCGAGGGCGATCCCGACCATCCCATCACGCACGGGCGTCTGTGCCCGAGATGCATTGCGCTCGACGAGGTGGTGTACCACAAGGACCGCCTCATGAGCCCGATGGTGCGCGCTCGTGAGGACCGCGGCAAGAACGCGTGGAAGAAGATCTCCTGGGATGAGGCGTACGACCTGCTTGAGAAGAAGATCCGCGAGATCCAGGACACGTACGGCGCCGAGGCCATCTTCACGCTGACGGGCACGGGCCGCGAGTCGACGCTGTATGCGCCCGTGTACGGCCCCGCCATCATGAACACGCCGAACGGCGCGAGCACCTACGCGTTCAGCGGCGAGGCGTGCTACGGTCCCCGCGCGACGATCACCAACTACCTGCTCGGTGCGGGCGTCCCCGAGATCGACTCGGCGCAGTATCTGCCCGGCGGCTACGATGACCCGCAGTTCGAGGTGCCGAAGTACATCCTCGTGTGGGGCAAGGACCCGCTGTACTCCAACCCCGACGGCTTCTTCGGCCATTCGATCATCGACCTCATGAAGCGCGGCTCCAAGATCATCACGATCGACCCGCGCCTCACCTGGCTCGGCTCGCGTGCCGAGTTCCATCTGCAGCTGCGTCCCGGCACCGACGCCGCCGTGGGCATGGGTCTGCTCAACGTCATCATCAGCGAGGGCCTCTACGACCACGACTTCGTCGAGAAATGGTGCTACGGCTTCGACGAGCTCGCCGAAGCGGTAAAGGAGTGGACGCCCGAACGCGTGCAGGAGGTGAGCTGGGTCGACGCCGAAGCGCTCGTGGGCGCTGCCCGCGCCTTCGCCACCAGCGCCCCCTCGACGGCGACGTGGGGCGTGGCGCTCGACCAGTCGAAGGCGTCCACGCAGGGCGCGCAGTGCTTCCTCGCGCTCGTGGCCATTTGCGGCTACCTCGACGTGCCGGGCGGCGTGACCATCACCAAGCCCACGAGCTTCATCGGCCAGTGGCGCTACGACATGTCCGACACGCTCACCGACGGCATGGCCGAGAAGCACATCGTCGACCCCACGGGCAAGTACCGCCTGTTCAACACGGGTGCCGCCATGGGCGGCGTGCAGGGCGACACGCTGCTCAACTGGCTCGAGGGCATGTACAAGGACGTGCCGGGCTACTACGACCTGCGCATGTGCTGGATCATCGGCAACAACCCGCTCGCCTGCATGGCCGACCAGCCGAAGCGCTGGTACGAGGCCATGAAGGACCTCGACTTCATCGTGGCGCAGGACATCTTCATGACGCCGACCATCATGGGTCTGTGCGATCTCGTGCTGCCGCTGTCCACCTTCGCCGAACACGACGGCCTCGTCACGCCGAACTACGGCCGCAACCAGCACTTCATCGGCGCCATGAACAAGGCGGTGGAGAACCCCGACACGAAGAGCGACCTCGAGATCCTCATCGACATGGGTAAGCGCATGCGCCCCGAGATCTGGGAGGGCGTCGACTCGGTCGACGACTTCTTCGATAAGCTCCTGAAGGACACCTACGGCTTCGGTCTTGACGACGTGCGCGCCGTTCCCGTGAAGCAGGCCTCGTACACCTATCGCAAGTACGAGACGGGCGATCTGCGCGACGATGGCGAGCCCGGCTTCCAGACCATCACGGGCAGGGTCGAGCTGTATTCGCCCGTGCTCGAGTCGTACGACGAGCAGCCGCTCCCGTACTACGAGGAGCCCGAGTACAGCCCCGTCTCCCAGCCCGCCGAGATCGTGGAGAAGTACCCGCTCGTGTACACCACGGGTGGCCGCCACATCAGCATGTTCCATTCCGAGCATCGCCAGATCCCGAGCCTGCGCGCGCTGCATCCCGACGCGCTCGTGACCATCAACCCCGCCACCGCCGCGCGCTACGGCATCGAGGACGGCGACTGGGTGCGCGTGGCCACCATGTTCGGCGCGTGCGTGCAGAAGGCCCGCCTCTCCGAGGAGGTCAACGAGAAGATGGTGCACCTCGAGCACGCCTGGTGGTACCCCGAGCAGGACGGCGAGGCCCCCAACCTGTACGGCGTGTGGAAGTCGAACGTGAACAGCCTCATGCCGCACGAGAGCGTGGGCGTGACGGGCTACGGCGCGCCTTACAAGAACGGCATCTGCAGCATCTGCAAGGCAGACAGCCTCGACGATTGCGAAGCGTAGGGAGGAGGACCCATGAAGTACGGCATGTTGATCGACTACGGCTATTGCACGGGCTGCCAGTCCTGCGAGGTGTCGTGTCACAAGGAGCACGACCTCCCTCTCGACCAGTGGGGCATCAAGGTGCAGCAGGTTGGTCCGCACAAGCTCGGTGACGCGTGGGAGTGGGACTACGTGCCCGTTCCGTCGCGCCTGTGCGACTTGTGCGTCGACCGTCTCGACGAGGGCAAGAAACCGCTGTGTGCGCTGCACTGCCTGGCGCAGGTCATCGAGGTGCTGCCTCTTGACGAGATGCCCAAGCGCATGGCCGAGCTCGGCCATGACAAGGTGAGCTGCTTCCTTCCTTAGCAGCTCGGGAACAGAGGAGTGGAGCCGGCATGATCCAGCAGCGCAAGGGGTTCACCACGGTCGTGGATCTCGAGGACTTCAAGAACATCACGTGGTCGTTCCTCGTGAACATCAAGATGACGTGGGAATACGACGGCATCGCGTACCTGTTCCGCGAGGCGGGCATCCCGATCTATGGGTTCGACCGCGGGACGACCAAGATGAACCACCCCGTGATGGGAATCATGATCCCTCCAAGCAAAGATACCAATTACGGGGTCGACCTGTACGTGCCTGTCGGGCAGCTCAAGAAGGCGCGCAAGCTCATCGCCGACCGTGACGTGCTCGCCGAGGCGGCGAAGCGCGAGGAAACGGAGGGCGAGGCCCATCGCACGGCCTTCGATGCAGCTGCACGCGCCGCGAAGGAGCGCAACGCGCGGGCGCGGAAGCAGCGTCGCCGCGAGCAGTGGGGATCGATGCTGGCCCGCCTCAGCTTCAAGTAGGGGACAGCGGGCGGCCTGCGAAACGTGTCGTGTACACGACGGGCCGTCCGCCGCTCAACCAGATATGCAACAACTGAAACAGCAATGAAAGGGGATTGCCGTGTTGCAAGCTATCGAGGACGCAAGTCCTAAGAAAAGCAACGGACTGCATTACGCGTTCGTCATCTGCCTGGGAGGCTTTCTCACTCAGGCCATTGTTCTGAGCTGTCAGCGCCTTCCTTCGGTGGCGCTCGAATCCATTCGTCAGACGCTGAACTGCAGCTATGCCGACGTCGGACTCATCACGTCGGTGTTCATGGTGTTCTACGCGGGTCTTTCGATCGTGTGGGGTATGCTGGGAGACAAGATCGGCACGCGCTGGGCGATTACGCTTTCGTGCGGACTCTCCTCGGTCGGCGCCATCCTGTTCGGGTTGTTTGCCCAGACGGGCCTCGCCGTCGCCATTGCGACGTGGGCCATTGCCGGTGTCGGTACGGCGGGCCTGCTTATGGCGATTCTGCCCAAGATCGTCTCGAACTGGTTCGCTCCCCACAAGCGTGGTTTCGGCATGAGCCTCATCACGCCCGGTGCGAACTTCTCGGCGATCATTCTCGGTATCGTCGCTCCGATTATCATCAGCAATTTCGGATGGCAGATGGGCTACGTGATCTTCGGCATCGTGTTCGCCCTGATTACGGTTTTCGTGGCTGCGTTCTTCCGCGAGAAGCCCGCAGACAAAGGGCTCGCTCCCTTCGGCGCGCCGGCGGGCACGCAGGCTGCTCCCGCGCCGACGATTGCGAAGGAGGAGGCAGAGGGGTCCTCGACTGCTCTCGAGCGACTCAAGCGCGTCCTCAAGATGCCTATCTCCTGGCATTTCGGCATCTTCTACATCGTGTATCAGATCGGCTACATGGCGGCGACGCAGTACTACGTCTCGTCGATCCAGTCGGTCGGTTTCGGGCTTGCCGAGGCGAGTCTCGCCATTACCATCGGCGGCGTGCTGACCATCATCGTCGAGCTTGTTCTGGGCAGCTTGTCCGATCATGTTGAGCGCAAGAACATTATCGGCGTGGTTGTGGCCATCTCGGGCATTCTCGGTCTGGGCTACTTCCTCTATCTTGCCAACACGCCGACGCCCTCGCTCTTTGCGTGCTATGCCTTCGTGGCGGGTATCTCTGCCACCACGGGCGTTATCACCGTTATCATGACGGCCGCCGGCGAGTACTACGACGACGACGTGCGCGCCACGGGTACGGGCTTCATCGGCACGGTCAATCTGGTGGGCCGCTATCTCGGTCCGTGGATCGCGGGCATGCTCATCGACGCGACGGGCGTGGTGGGCAACTCGTTCGCCATCGTCGGTATCACCATGGTGGTGGCTGCCGTGATCGCGTTCACGTTCCCGCGCAAGCGCGCCAAGAAGGCCGTGCAGGCGTAATGAGGTAGGCTGCTCAGTTTCAACGGTAGTTTTTCTCGGAGCGAGTCGATGCGGGTTGCCGTGTCGACTCGCTTTCGTTTTGGGACGGCAGTGCGGGCGGGCGCGGTATGATGGGGCGGAATGAGAGGCGGCGGCGCGGCTGCTGCGGGAAGGCGGTGTGCGTATGGGCGGGAACGGGCGTGATCGCGCGGAGCTGGTACTCGACGTGGCGCAGGTGGTTGAGCTCGAGCGGCGCATCGCGGCGGCGGGCACGTCGCTGGCGGAGCTGATGGAGCGCGCGGGTGCTGCCGTGGCTGATGCGGCCGAGGACGTGGTGCGTGATCGGGTGGGCTGGCACGCCACCGCGCGAGCGTTTCACGAAGCGGGGCTTCACGGGACCGCGCCTACGCCGCCGCTGGCACTTGTGCTGTGCGGATCGGGCAACAACGGTGGCGACGGCTGGGTGGCGGCGCGGCTGCTGGCGCAGCGCGGGTGGCGCGTGACGGTGATGACCGCGCGCCCGCCTGCGGAGATCAAAGCGCAGCCCGCGCACGACGCTGCTATGGAGGCCGCGCGCGTGCTGGAGGCGGCGGATGGCGCGAACGTCGTCGCGGGCCCCGATGCGCTCGCCTTCCTCGTGTACCGCGAGGCCGATGTGATCATCGACGCTCTGCTGGGGACGGGTTTCTCGGGCGATGTTGTGCGCGACCCGTACGGATGGTGGATCCAGGTGGCGAACGAGTTCCGCTCTGAGGGCGCGCGCATCGTGGCGGCCGACGTGCCGAGCGGGTTTTCCGCGCAGACGGGCACAGCGGCCGACCCCTGCATCGAAGCCGACCTCACCGTGACGATGATCGTGCAGAAGCCGGGGTTGGTCCTGCCGCAGGCCGCGCGCTGTTGCGGCGCGGTGCGCGTGGCGCCGCTCGCGCCCGTTGACGGGCTGCTGGAAGGGCTCGCGGACGCGTAGAGGCATGCGGCGGCGGGGTGCGACCTGAACTATCGTGTGATTTTGTCCAAGCCTGTGACCTGGTGAAACGTTGAGAAGCACCAGGTTACAGGCTGTTTTTTCGCCTGGACAGAATGCGACGATAGTTCAGGTTCTCCTACAGCGCCGTGCCCTTCTTCGGCGTGTAGAGGCGGCTCATGTCGACGCCTTCGTGCTCGAGCAGCCAGGTTTTCCTCGCGAGGCCGCCAGCGTAGCCGGTGAGGCTGCCGTCGGCGCCTACCACGCGGTGACAGGGGATGATGATCGAGACGGGGTTGTGGCCGACCGCACCGCCCACGGCGAGCGCGGCGGTTCCGCGTCCGTTGCGACGGCGCGCCACCTCGTGCGCGATCTCGCCGTAGGTGGTCGTCTCGCCGTAGGGGATCTCGGTGAGGATGCGCCACACGAGCTGGCGGAACTCTCCGCCGATGGGCGCGAGCGGCACGTCGGCGATGGCGGGGCGCTCGCCGGCGAAGTAGGCGTCGAGCCAGGCGCGCGCCGCGGCGAAGGCGGGCGCGTCATCATCAGGCGTCATGGCTTCGGGAATGGTGCCGCCGTGGTACTTCTGGCCTTCAAGCCACAGGCCGCACAGCGCGGCGCCGTCGCTCGCCAGCGTGAGCACGCCCACGGGAGAGGCGTATTCGGTCGAGTAGTGCATCGCAGTCCTTTCCTTTCCAGCCGCTGAGCGTCATGTGCCCGCGCGGCATCTCTATCCGAGCGAATTCCACAGGCACACATTCGCGTAGCTGCGCCAGGGACGCCACTGCTCGGCCAGCGCGGCGATCTGCTTCGGCGTCATGTCGGGTAGCGCGTGCTTGATGCCGGCATCGGTCTCGAGGAACGCATCGGGGTAGCTCATCGTGCGCATGGCGATGTAGTTCGCCGACCACGGGCCGATGCCTTTGACGGCCAGTAGCCGTTCCATCTGCGTCGGAACATCGGCGCTCGGCCCCAGGTCGAGTTTGCCTGCAACGATGAGCTGGGCGATCTCCGCGATGGTGCGCGAGCGCGTTTTGATGACGCCGAGCGTGCCGAGCGCGTCCTCGACGGGGTTGAGCGCAGCGATCTCGGCGGCAGTGGGAAAGAGGCGTGTGAGCTGGGTAAGCGCATCGGCGGAGGGGCCGACGCCCGAAGCGTTCTCGCCCCTGCTGCCAGCGCTGCCGCATGCAAACGCCACCGGCGCACCGTATGTCTCCGCGATGCGCGCCGCCAGCTTGTTCGCCGCCGTCACGGTGATCTGCTGTCCCAGCACGGCGCGCACGGCGGTTTCGAACGGGTCGAAGCAGCCGGGCAGGCGCGTGCCCGCAACGGCGGCGCCGGGTATCGCGTCGTCAAGCGAGGCGAGGCGCTCGTAGATGGCCTGCGGGTCGCAGTCGACGTCGAACTGCCGGCGGACGCGAGCGATCACCTGCGGCAATGCGGGCAGAAGCGATTCGCTCAGCGTGACTGCAAGCGCATTGTGCGTCGCATCGTTGCCAACGTGCACCCAGCCGCGCGCCTCTTCGCCGTCCTGCAGTGGAATGCGCGCCGTGCGCAGGTAGAAGTCGTCGCCGATCACTTCGACGCCCGCGAGCGCACGCGCGCGGAAGAACGCCAGCAGTCTGTCGAACTCGTAGGGAGGTCGGTAGCCCACGCGCACGGTAAAGCCGTCGCCCTCGCTGTGCGCCGAGTGCGCGCGTCTGCGCAGGTCAGTGGGCGTGAGGCGGTATCTCTCGCGGAACAGGTGGTTCATCCGTCGCGTGCTGCCGAACCCTGCGGCGCGCGCTACCTCCGTTACGGGAAGGGCGGTGTCAGTGAGCAGCGATTTCGCCAGCAACAGGCGGCATGTTTGCAGATACTGCACAGGCGTGACGGAGAATTCCTTCTCGAACACGCGCCGCAGGTGCCTATCCGTGTACCCGAGGCGGGTCGCCAGCTTCTCCAGGCTGTCGGCGTTTGCGCATTCCTCGCGTAGCAGCGCGGCTGCGTGCCGAGCAAGGTTCGCCGTTGCATCTACGCTCGCCATCCCCGGCGCTGTTTCGGGGCGGCACAGCAGGCACGGACGATAGCCCGCCGCCTCGGCTTCGGCAGCCGTGTGGAAGAACGTGCAGTTCTCGTACTTCGGCATGTGCGCCGTGCAGACGGGACGGCAGTAGATGCGCGTGGAGGATACGCCTACGAACACCTGCCCGTCGAACCGTGCGTCGCGCGCCGCGAATGCGGCGTACAGCGCGCGTCTGTGCTCTTCGGAGTCATTGAGGTTCTGCGCTGCGAGCAGCGCGTCAAGGTTGCGCGTCTCCATGTTCTGCCTTTCGCTCATATACATGAGTATACGCCGAGCAAGTTGGCAGATGCGCCGTTTTCGGACATGGAACGGGTCAGCTCATGCTCAGCGTGTGCGGGGGAGCACGTTCGCGAGGATGTCCTCGAAGCTGCGCTGGTCGCCCTTGCGCTTGAAGTAGAAGTGAAACCCGCGCAGCGTTGCGCCGTCGGTGCCGTACGCGAGGATCGTGTTGAGGTTGACCTGGGTGTACGAGGTCTTGAACACGAAGGAGCCTTTCGTCACCGCCTCGTAGCTGGCAACGTCGGTGGCGATGTTGGCCGAGAACAGTCCGACGGTGTTGTGGGCGGCGATGCGGCGGTTCGTGAGGTACAGCACGGATCCCGTCCCGCCGAGGAGCTGGTCCGTCTCGGTGCCGAACATGGACAGCGGTGCCGTGAACACGAGCTTTTCGCCCATGTCGAGCGGAAGGCCTTTCGTGTTGGCGATGGCCGGCAAGGTGTCGAGATACGTGGTGTCCATGGTTCTGCCCCCTCTGTTGTTTTCGATGAGCCTATCGTGTCTGCGCAGGAGTTTCTGCGTGCGGCGTTTCGGCCGTTACGTTCTCGTTGGCGGGATCTTCGCTGGTTGCGTTCGCCGCGTTGTCGGCGGCGGTAGCGGCGGTAGCGGCAGGGTTGTCGGAGTCGGTCGCGCCGTCCGCGTCGTCTGCGCTGTCCGCGCTGTCGCCGGCATCGTCGCCTGCCGCCTCCGTCGGCTTCGCAACGGAGGTACCCTTTTCGTCGTCGCCGTGCGGCAGCACGAGGTTCATCACGAGTGCCACCACGAATGTGAGCGCGATGGAGTTGTCCACGAAGATGTTCTGCACGATCTCGGGGAACGCCACGAAGATGCCGCCCACCTGCGTGAAGCCGATGCCGATGGCCAGCGAGGTGGCCGCGATGGTGATGTTGCGCTGCGTGAAGCCGGCTTTGGATATCATCTGGAAGCCGCTCGTGACGATGGTGCCGAACATCATGATCGTGCAGCCGCCCAGCACCGAGTCGGGCACCGAGCTGAACACGGCGCTCACGGCGGGCACGAAGCCGGCGATCACGAGAATGCCCGCGCCGCAGGCGATCGCCTTGCGGTTGATGACGTGCGTCATGCCGATGAGGCCGATGTTCTGCGCAAACGTGGTGAGCGGCGTGCAGCCGAACACGCCGGCGATGGCGCTCGTGAAGCCGTCAGCCGACACCGAGCCTGCGATCTCGCGTTCGGTCGCGCTGCGGCGGAAGCCGATCTCGGCGATGGCGTCGGTGTCGCCGATGTTCTCGGCAGCGCTCACGAGGAACAGCAGCGTCACGGAGATGATGGCGCCTGCGTTGAACTCGGGGGTGAAGGGCATGATCTGCGGCAGCGACGCGATCTGCAACCCCTGGAACACGGAAAGGTCCACCTTGCCCATGAACAGCGCCACGATATAGCCCACAATCAGGCCAAACAGCACCGACAGCTGCTTGATGCTGCCCTTGGTAAGGCCCTGGAACAGAAGGCATGCGACCAGCGACAGCGTGCCCAGGAAGAGGTTTTCGGGCGAGGCGAAATCAGGTGCGCCCGAGCCGCCGGCGAACGTTTCGGCGCCAGTGGACAGTAGCGAGAAGCCGATCGAGGTGACCACCACCGCCGAGACGATCGGCCCGATGAAGCGGCGCCAGTATTTCGCCAGCAGGCCGAGTACGAGCAAGATGAGGCCGCCTGCGATGACCGATCCCATGACGGTGCCGTAGCCGTAGGTGGCCGCCACGCCGGAGAGCACGGTGACGAACGTGAAGCTCACGCCCATGACGATGGGCAGCTTCGAGCCGATGCGCCATACGGCGAACAGCTGCACGAACGTGCCGATGCCGGCGACGATCATCGCGTTCTGGATGAGGCTTGCGGTCATCGCCTCGTCGAATCCCGCCGCCGCGCAGATGATCGCGATGGGGGCGAGGTTCGCGACGAACATCGCGAGCACGTGCTGAATACCGTAAGGCAGCGCCTTGGCGAGCGACACCTTCCCGTGGAAGTCGGCGAGCTCCTTCTCGAGTCCGGCAGGCGCCTTCGGCGCTGCCGCGGTTTCGTTGGTGGTCATGGGCGTGGTTCCCGTTCTTCTTCGCTTGCTGCTTTCGGGCACGAAAATGTGCGAAATCCGATTGTACGAGCAAACGCAGTTCGTGGGAATGCTGAAGACCGCAACGAGGGCAAATGATTGAGGCGACGTCGCGCGAATGTTTCCGCGCGACGTCGTCTGTGCAGCGCACGCGCCCGCGTATTCGAGCCACGCGGGGCGCCGCGGCTTTGCGGCCCGAACACGCGCCCCACGCCTTCTCCTTACAGCTCGAGCAGCTTCGCGTAGCGCGCCTCGTCGGCTTCGCTGAACACGTTGAACACCACAGCGGGTGCGGGCTCGCAGGTTGCGTCGCGCTCGGCGAGCCAGGCGTGCACGGTGCCCACGGCGATCGGCGCGGCCTCGTCGGGCGGGAAGCCGAACACGCCCGTGCTGATGCAGCAGAAGGCGATGGAGGCGTCGCCCGCCTGCGCAGCGGCATCGAGGCAGCTGCGGTAGCTCGAGGCCAGAAGAGCGCGGTGCTCCTGCGTGGGGCGGCCATTTGCGATGGGTCCCACCGTGTGGATGACGTGGCGGGACGGCAGGTTGTAGGCGTCTGTGAGCTTCGCGTGACCTGTGGGTTCGGGATGCCCCTGCTCCCGCATGAGGCGCGCGCACTCGAGGCGCAGCTGGATGCCTGCGAACGTGTGGATTGCGTTGTCGATGCAGTAGTGCAGTGGCGCCCAGCAGCCAGTCATGCCGTCGTTGGCGGCGTTGACGATCGCGTCGGCTGCCAATGTGGTGATGTCGCCGCGCCACAGGTGCAGGCGCGGATCGAGGGGCGACGCGGCGGTGTCGCGCACGGCGGTGACGTTCGCTTCGGCGATGAGCCCCTGCAAAAGCTCGTCTTGAGCTGCCAGCAGGTCGGTATCGGCGGGCCACGGCTCGCGTACGTTCACGAGCGCGCGGAACGCGAGCCACAGCTGCTCGGTCGATGCCCTTTCGATTCCGTCGCGCGGCGGTACGAGGCTCACCAGCCTCTCGGGCATGAACCCGCCGTTGTCGAGTCGTTCTTTCAGCAAGCGTTTGACGAGGTAGACGAGCAGGTCATGCTTGCGGGCTGCGTCCATGGGTGCCTCCGATCGTTCGGGCGGTTTCGCCGCCTGCGTTCCGCATGAGGGCGGCGGGCGCGCGGTACGGGATCATGCTACATCTCCAGCGCACGCCACAGCTCGGCGATGTCGCCCGCGAGCCCCACTGCTCCGGGGAGATGCGAAGTGTCGGCCGTTGCCGCGTCGTAGTTCATGCGCACGAGCGGTGCGCGCTCAGGGCCGAGCAGCTGCGTCATGCGCTCAAACGGATAGCGGACCCACACGGGCGTGTTCCAGCCCACGCCCAGCTCCAGCAGCACGGTGCGCTCATCGCGCATCTCCTCTACGAACTGCTGGTAGCGCGCTTGCGCGGCGCGCCAGGCATCGTCTTCCACGAAGAAGCCGTCGGCGCGCAGGTGCGTCTCCATCGGTCCGCCGCAAATGGGGCAGCTGAAAGCGGCGGGGCTCGTAACGGTGGAACCAGGCGTGGGTGGCGCATCGCTCGCGCGCCGCCCCGAGGAAATCACGCTGCTTGACGTGTTCGACGCGGTGGAGGTGACTCCGCACGATCTGTTCAGCTTTCATGACGATCCGAACCCCGCGTGCCCCGTGGGCGGCAGCGTGCACGCCGTGCTCGACGGCAAGCTCGCCTCCGCCCAAAACGCCCTCAGGGCCGACCTCGGCAAAACCACGCTAGCCGATCTACTGGCGGAGCTTTCCCACTAGCAGAGGAGTGATGACTGGCAAGTCGCACGCTCGCAAGGCATGGTCGACCATACGTCAAGAGCGGAGGCGGGTTTCTCTACCCGTCTCCGCTCAAGCAAGAACTCTCCCCTACGCGTCGAGCCGAAGGATGTCATTGACGTCGAAATCGTTGCTGTAGAACGCGCTGTTGATGTCTGACCAATCGTCGTAAACGTCGGACTTCGAATCGAACCATGCATCGTAAACGTCTGACTTTGCGTCGTACCATGCATCATAAGCGTTGCTTTTGATGTCGTACCAGTCCCCGTATTCCATGGTGCTGTAGGCGTCGTCGATGAGGCCGTCGTAATAGGTGTCGTACATGGTCTCGAAGCCGTCATCGTAGATCGTGTCGTAGTACTCCTCGAATGCGTCGTCGTAGATCAGATCGTAGAGGTCGTCGACCGCATCGTCGATAGCCCCGTCGTCTCCGTGATCAATGCTGTCCACCACAGACCGGTAATACTGGCGCGCGTTTTCTATCGTTCGAGCGCCGAGGGCCTCCGTCTCGCTGACGGCGAGATCGTACCAAGCTTGGACGGCGGCTTCGTTCGCGACGTATCCGTCAAACGAATCGCTGATCTGGTTTGCCAATGATGTTTGCTGATCGAGAAGCGACTGCTCGGTGTTGGCGAAATCCTGCTGAATCTGCGCGATGATCTCTTCAGGTGAGCCCGATGCTGTTGCGGCGGGAGAGGGCTCGTCGTTTCCTCCAGCAGCAACAGCGCCCTGGCTGCTGCTTGCGGCTTGCGGTGCCGCTGGCGTTGACGTCGCGCCCCCGCCGCTCGATGCGCTCGAACAGCCGGCGAGGCATACGGCAAGGGTGGCTGCCGCCATCAGGGCAACGAGTTTTTTCATGTGCGTAACCTCCTGGATCGTCGTATCGCAGCTTTGCGAAAAAGCGGCGGGCTGCGCGCATGAGCAGCCTTTCCTGATTGTCCGGGGAGGTGTGCGTCATTTCATCAGTTGCCAACTGAATTGCGTTTCGGAAGCGGGCCAGTGCTTTCTCTGCTCCGCGCTCGGCGGCCTGTCCGTCGTGTCAGAATTGCAGCGGAATCGCGTTCGAGGTCTCGAGGCGGTTCACCACGTAGTCGACAAGGGGATTGGGGTCATTTTTGCGGTACAGCAGACGGAGGGGTATCGTGACGTCCTCGTCGGTAATCCTGACCTGCTTGCAGAACGGGGCGATCCCCGTAGGCACGCGCTGAACGAAGTTGCGTCCGAGCATCAGCACCGAGTTCTCAAGGTTCGCGCACGCTGCCAGCAGCGCCGCGATGCTTGGGCAATAGTGCGACCGCGTACGCGGGGTGAATCCATGTCGGCGACACGCTTCTTCTATGTAGCACCACGACCGGTTGATGTAGAGTCCCTCGCACTTCAAGAATTCCGCATTCTGAAACTCCTCGAACGGCAGCTCGTCGTATCGTGCGAAGGGGCTCTCCTTATCGACGAACGCGACGAGTGGAAGTACGCCCACGAGGATCGTTCCGATCTCGTTCTCGTCGAGGGGCTCGTCGGTGGGAGCGGGATCCATCACGAAGTTGGCGTGTCCGCCGAGCAGTGCGTCTTCGGGAGTGAGGTCGTGGTCGGGCTTTACCTCAAGTAGTCCCGGGTTACCGGCCTCGTTGAGCAGCGACACGAGGAACCCGAGCACCTCGGTTGACGGCCCCTCATCGGTGAGCCCGCTCACCACAAGGCGCGAAGGAGGCGCTTTTCGCAAGCTCTTCACCTTGGACGAGAAGGCGCTTTGGGCGTCGACGATCTTGTACGCGTAGGGCAGCAGGGCCGCTCCTTCGTTCGTCAGCTTGAGCTCGCCTTTCTTTCTGATGAAAAGCTCTACGCGCAACTCCCGTTCGAGGGAGGAGATGTGCTTGCTGAGCGTCGGCTGCGTCATGTTGAGAAGGCGGGCGGTCTCCGTGAAGTTGAGGTGCTTTGCAAGCTCGGTGAATTCGAAAAGGTAATCGGTGTTCATCGCGGCCTCGCTAATCCGTGACGTGTCAACTGCAGGCTCGGGCTATGCCGAAAAAGAATTACCCATAGGTATGAGGCTATTGTACGGCACGATGCGGCGTTGACGTGGCATGCATTGCATCGAATCGGAATCGTATCTATTCCAAGCTGGAATCTTAAATGCAAAGCATCGGCATTTCCGCCATGCGGATCGCCCCTTTTATATTGACGTCAAGGGACCGTTTCGGGATGTGTCCTTCCGAAACGGAATAGCGTTTAGCTGAGTTATAGCCAAGGAGGGGAAATGGACAGAAAGGAATACACCGTATCCGAGGTCATCGACTCGTTCGGAATGTCGAAGAACACGTGGATCACGTTCATCCTGCTGGCGTTCGCTATGATTCTGGACGGCTACGACTTCATGATCGTCAATTCGACGAACCTGTTCGTGGCGCACACGTTTTGGCCGAACGACCCAAACCCCGGCGTTCTCATGGGCTCGCTCACCACGTGGGGTCTGCTGGGTATGGTGATCGGCGGCGCCATTGGCGGCATCGTTTCCGATAAGATCGGTAGAAAGCGCATGCTCATCCTGGCGGTCGTGTTCTACGGCGCGTTCACTCTGCCGCAGGCGTTCGCCAACGATCTTGTGGTGTTCGCCGCGTTTCGTCTGATCGCAGGCTTGGGCGTGGGATCGTGCATCCCCGTCGTCACCACGATGCTCTCTGAGTCGGTTCCGTCGAACCGCCGCGGCCTGTTTATCGGCATCGGCCAGGCGTGCATGGTGGGCGGTTGGGTGCTCGCGGGTGTCATCGCCAATCCCATCTGCAACGCTGCGACGCCGCTGCTGGGCGATTTCACCAACGCCGTCACCTACAGCACGCTGACTGCTGCAGGCGAAGTTGTCGAAGAGACCATGTACGCAAACTGGCGTCTGTGCTACCTCATCGGCGGCTTTCCCCTCATCTATGGTGTGATTCTCCACTTTGCGATGCTCGAGTCGCCGCACTGGCTGTGCAACGTGGGACGCCTCGAAGACGCTGTTAAGGTGCTTGGCGCCATCGAGAAGCGATCCGTCGGCACGGTCACCGAACGCGATCCCAATGCGATCGTCATTCCGCCGAAGCCGAAGAGCGCGTCGGTCACGGTGCTGTTTTCGGACAAGTACATCGTCGGCACCTGCGCGATTTGGTCCATCTACTTCATTGGCCAGTTCTGCGTGTACGGCATGAACGCGTGGCTTCCTGCGTGGTTCAAGGGCATCGGCTACAGCTCGTCGCAGGCAGTGGCGCTTCAGACATGGAACAATTTCGCCGCCATTTTGTCGAACTCGCTGTGCGGCATCATCGGCGACAAAGTCGGTCGCAAGCGCAACTGCCTCGGTGCGTGGGTGTTTGCGGTGTTCGCCATCGTACTCTGCTCGGTGTTCGTGGCTCCGAATCAGTTCGTGCTTTGCATCGGCCTCATGCTGCTGTTCGGATTCGCGCTCAACTACGCGATCACCACCTGCAACCTGCTCATGCCCGAGCAGTATCCCACGGCAATTCGCAACACGGGCGTGTCGTGGTGCCAAGCGTTCGCGCGCTTTGGCGGTTCGGCCTCATCGATTGTTCTTGGCGGTATTGCTGGCATGGCGATCTTCCAGACCGCCTCAGGCATGACCAATTGGTCGCTTGTGGTGCTCGTCCTCATTGTGCCGTTCATTCTCGGCTTCATCTGCGCGCTGCTGTTCGTTCGCGACACGAGCGGCAAATCGATGGATGAGCTCGAGGCGGAGAAGGAGGGCAGCGAGCTCAACGGTACGGTACCGTTCGGCGTGATGTGCGTGATCGCGGTGCTGCTCTTCGTGTTGTGCATCGTGTGCCCGCTGGCGATTTCCAACTGGTCGTCGCTGCCGATCTCTCTGCCGCTCATGGCGATCGCGCTTCTGCTCCCGTTTGTATTCTTCTTCGTGTATGGCGGAAAGCGGCTCGCACAGCGTAAGTAAGGCGTGGTGCTGAGGTTCGTCGTAGGGTCGACGTCGATCCCCCTTATGAGAAGGAGCCCCGTTCGATGCGAACGGGGCTCCTTGCGTGTCGGGGCTGTGCTGGAGCGCTGGCGACAAAGGCGCAGAACGCGCGAGTGCGCGGCGCGCCATCTCCCGGCCGCTATTCCTTGCCGGTCCAGCAGTAGGTGCAGATCTTCTCGGCGGGGATGCCGATGGCCTCGATCATGCCCTGCAGCGACTGGTAGCCGAGCGAGTCGAATCCCATCTGCTCGCAGATGCTCTTGAGCAGGCATTTGCCGCGCTCGGTGGAGCTGTCGGCGTACTCGTCGAGATGCTGCTGACCCTCGTCGCCTTCAAGCTCCTGTACCACGCGGCGCGCGATGAGGTCCATGTCGGACTTGCCGCGCGAGAAGCTCAGGTACTTGCAGCTGAACATGATGGGCGGGCATGCCGAGCGCATGTGCACTTCCTTCGCCCCCGCCTTGTAGAGGAAGTCCACCGTCTCGCGCAGCTGAGTGCCGCGCACGATGGAGTCGTCCACGAACAGCAGCTTCTTATCCTTGATGAGCTCGGGGATGTGGATCTGCTTCATCTTCGCCACGTGATTGCGTACCTCCTGGTTGCTCGGCATGAACGAGCGTGCCCAGGTGGGCGTGTACTTGATGAACGGACGCGCGAACTGCACGCCGCTCTCCGTGGCGTAGCCGATGGCGTGCGGCGTGCCCGAGTCGGGGACGCCGGCCACGAAATCGACGTCGGGCAGCGTGCCGGCTTCGCGTTCGTCGCGCGCCATGACGGCGCCGTTGCGGTAGCGCATGATCTCGACGTTGGTGCCCTCGTAGCATGAGTTCGGGTAGCCGTAGTACACCCACATGAACGCGCAAACGCGCATGTCGTCGCCTGCGGGGGCGAGTGTCTCGTAGCCGCTGGGCTTGATGCTCACGATCTCGCCCGGCCCGAGCTCGTAGGCGTCGGCGTAGCCGAGCTTCTGGTAGGCGAACGACTCGAACGACACGCAGTGCCCGTCGGCATCCTTGCCGATGAGGATGGGCAGGCGGCCGCGTGCGTCGCGCGCGGCGACGAGCCTGCCGTCGTCGGTCATGACGAGCAACGTGAGCGAGCCGTCGACGAGGCTCTGGGCGTACTTGATGCCTTCGACCAGGGAATCCTTCTGCGTGATGAGCGCGCCGATGAGCTCGGTGTCGTTCACCTTGCCGGAGCTCATGGCCATGAACTGGCGCTCGCCGTTGGCAAAGCAGCGCTCTACGAGATCCTCGGCGTTGTTGATGGCGCTCACCGTGGCGAGCGCGAACGTACCGAAGTGCGAGCGGATGAGTAGAGGCTGCGGGTCGGTGTCGCTGATGCAGCCGATGCCCGACGTGCCGTGGAAGATGTCGAGATCGGCTTCGAACTTCGTGCGGAAGGGCGTGTTCTCGATGGAGTGGATCTCGCGCTGGAAGCCGTCGTTTTTGTCGCGCATGACCATACCCGCGCGCTTCGTTCCCAGGTGGGAGTGGTAGTCGACACCGAAGAACACGTCGAGGGTGACGTCCCGACGGGACGTTGCACCGAAGAATCCGCCCATGACACTGCCTTTCTGCGCCGCGCGGCGCTTCGCGCCCGGCGGTGAGGACGAAGGCTTCGGCAGGTTCGCGGAGCCCCGGCGAATGCGCCGCTCGAGCATCGGGTTTGTTGCGAAAACGATAACTATAGCGAAAGTATACCGCCTCGGGAACGCGAATCGGCGACGTGCCTGCGCGCGGGGCCGTGCGTACCGCGATTGCGCGCTGGGAGAAGGTGGCTGCCCGCGCTTCCTCGCCGTACCTCCTGTTTGCGTACGGCATTTGCGCGAAGAAACTTTCTGCGTCGCCCAGCTTCAAAAGGTAGTTGCTAGGGTGGGTGCTTCATGCCATCATGCGAAAAGCATGACTAAAAGGGATGAACGCATTCTCAACGACAGGAGGTCGCGATGCCCGCGTTGCAAGTGAAAGATTTCCCCGATGACTGTACTTGACTGCAGCGCTGCGATGGAAATGGCGCGGAATACGAGCAGGGGCACGGGCTTCCGCATGCTCGCGCTCAAAGGTGAGCGCGTTGTTGCATCGGATCTGATTCGGGCGGAGATTCGCAGTGCGGCGTGGAGATACGTTCGCGCAGATATGATGGATGAAGATGAGGCCATGGGGATAATCGACGACGCCCTCGATCTCGTCGACGAGTTCATTCCTCTTGAGGAAAACGCGGCCGAGGCGTTCGCCGAGGCGGTGCGGCAGAACCGCTCGGTATACGACATGTTCTACCTCACGCTCGTCCGTCGCTACGCGGCGACGCTGTTCTCGACCGACAGGAAGCTCGTCGAGCTATGCGGGAAGATGGGGCTCAACGCCGTGCGCGAGGTTCCCTTCTAAGCTGCGTGACGCATCCTGCGCTCGGTGCAAGGTGCCGCGTGATGCGGCGTCTTGCACGGGTGTGTTTCGCGGTCGAATGTTTCACGTGAAACAGTTGTTTGCGTTTCGGAAGAGCGCGGGACGCCACGGTTGCGTTCCGCGCTTGCAGCCCCTCCTCATTTGCCC
>ERZ1034952.809-NODE-809-length-27928-cov-18.217271_pt1 | contig 27928 bp, 25 predicted proteins | sample MGYA00520625_ERZ1034952 | MGnify/ENA primary metagenome ERZ1034952 (study PRJEB33766, sample SAMN09781773) | gut metagenome | biome: gut microbiome | host: Homo sapiens | place: Madagascar | study: EMG produced TPA metagenomics assembly of the PRJNA485056 data... | reverse complement strand
AATATTTCTTAAAAGTAGACTTGAATTTATTTGTCAAACTACTAAGAACTTTTTCACCAGCTTCAGAAGCCATGAATTCTTCATCTTCATCAGTATCAATATCTTGACCCATAAATCCTAAATTAAAAGAATATCCATCAGAGCTTTTATTAGGATTTACATTAAATCTATCAGAGATATAAAGATATTCATATTTTTCAATATACTTTTTTAATTCACTAGAAATTTTATTGTAATTATCATTGAGTGTTTTTGAGATCTTTACCTCTAAATCATGCTCATCCAACTCATCTTCACTTTGAAGACTGGCTTTCTTTGCAAGTTCTTCTTTAGAGATAATAATAAAGAAACCATTTTCTCTACTTTCACTACCAGAACTCACTTCAAATTTGAATGGAGCTTTCTCAGATTTGATAATTTTTACAATTGCATCGAATGCTTTACTGAAATCTTTATCAGAAACTCCATCTAAATATTCATGGAAATACACATATCTCCATACAGTACTTCCCTGAACATGAGTAGCAAGCTCATCAAACCAATCTCCTTGATCATGGGCTTTATAATCATAATAAAAGCATTTTCTGACTGCAGGATCGCAAGTTTTTAAATAATCTTCAATTTTCTTTTTAAGGCTTTTTACTACTGGAGCAGAAAGCTTATTAAAGGCATCAATTAATGCCTGCTCATTATATTTTGCCATAGAGTTGATCCTCCATATTTATTCTTAATATGATGTCACCTGACAAAAAAAAAGCTTTGAAATAAATAGAGATGAGAGAGCTATTTGAAGCTCTCTCATATAAGTTTTAGATATTTGCACTCTCGAAAACAACTTTATCGAGATAAGAAGCAGACTCATTTGTAGATTCGGACTTCTTATAATTCTCTTCCTTAGCATAAATTTGGAAGTAAGGATTACTCCACTCATCACAATAAGCATCGACAAATAGATCAGGATGCTTACTGCTAGTAACTTTCTTATTCATCTTAGCAAAGTCAATAGAATAACCAAATTTCTTTGCAGCACTATTGATATCCTTAATGAACTTCTTTTTATCTTCATCGGAAAGTCCATCATTATTAGGATACATTACCATATCAATAGAAAGCTCTACTACATCACCAGAGTTAAAATCTTGTTTAAGCATCTGCACATACTGAGCAATAGAAATATCATCGCCATAATAGTCAGCATCAACAGTATAATCATATTTGCTCTCTACAGTATTGCAAATACTATAAGCAATATCTTCCATTGCAGAGATAAGTTTATTAAACTCTTCTTTAGTAAGAGTAGCAGAAGCAGTAGATGTAGGCTTCTTCTGAGGAGCAGCAGGTTTATTGGGTTTATTATCTTTCTTCTTGGATTTGCCAAAGAAGATTCCTTCATTAATAATCATAGAAATACCTCCATATAGTATTATTATGATGTCATCTGACAAAAAAAAAGTGTTGAAATAAATAGAAATAATGTTTTTTCCAAAACTACATTTTTTAAAATAAAATTGACAAAAATATCCAGAGAGGTAATCACCTCTCTGGATTATAATACTGAATTATACCGATATCTTACATATCAAATTCTACACGACCAGAACCACCATCCCCTCCTCTGTATTCATGAAATTTCCTATTAATACCATCATCATATACATATCCACCGCCTCCACCTCCGCCACCTCCACTTCCATCAACTCCAGATTTGCCAATAGACATGCCACTTCCATCTCCTCCTCCATTTGAAGCTCCTTTTAGATATGCTTCTGAAGAAGTACCTCCTTCACCTCCACCTCCTCCTGCTCCATTAATTCCAATAGTAGCTTTAGAGCTTCCTGCTCCATCTCCTCCATTAAATAAGCCTATTCCTCCTAGTCCTTTTCTATTAGAAGAACTGTAACTTGTATCATAAGGTGATTTTCCTCCACTGCCTCCATTTGCACTTAAACCAAATGCTATTGTTGTCTCTCCTGAAGTTCCATCATAATTACTATCATTTCCTCCTAATCCTCTTTTAGCAATATATAAATTATATAATTGATTTTTAGATATATCTATATAAGATGCAAAATTCTTAGCTCCACCACCTCCGCCACCACTAATAGTATCGGAAGATGACCATCCACAACTTCCAAATCCACCTCCGCCACCTCCGCCAACAAGTATTACATTATTTATTCTATCTATAGTTCTAAATTGACCATTATACCATGCTTGACCATCTCTATAAAATTTACTATTCTTATTAAGCTTAATTTCTTTTAAAATTTTAGTACCTACTGGTGCGTCTAAATTTAAAGTTCCTATACCATCCTGATCGAAGGTTCTAATACCATTAATAAAATTATTTGGCGTAATATTTGCTGCTCCACTATTACACTTGAATAAAGCATATCCTGCATCATTTGTAGTATAATTATACCAGCGCGATCCATCCTTGCAATTAATCTTAGTATTTTCACAAGCTCCACCACTACTATCCATAAGTTTTACTAAGATGCTACAATAATCCCCCGAAACCGGAATATCATCCAATACGTTTTTAGTTGCCGTTTGTCCACGAGCAATTAAACACTCTCCCATATAAAAAAGACACCACCTTCCTCGAGGGAGAGGAAGGTGTATATTTTATAGAAATGTGGATTGGATTTATATTCCAGATCTATTTTAGTGATCTATTCTACAGAGAGGAAGGGATGTAAAATAATCTCTAATTATTTCTACAGTCATAACACCCTCCTCTCCCTCCTCCATTATATATTGCTCTATGATGGGGGGGGGGGGGTGATGACTTAAAGATTATTTCAAGAAACCTCTCTAAGAGATCTACCCAAATAGATGATTTAATTATCTTCTATTTATTAATAGGTTCTAATAATCAAATCATTCATTATAAATAGCCATAATGAGTAGTATTTAATTAACCCTAGAACCATTATTTAAATGATTGAAAGGTGGTGAACTTGAATTGAAAAAGAATGATCAAACTATCCTTTTCTCAATTCCTGATTTCTACTTCCTGTATGATCTTAATATGCTACTCCTACAAATAATGGAGCAGGAGCCTTATAAGTTCTATGAAGACGTTAAGATTGACTCAATTTATGGAGCCTTTCCTGGATGCATCTGGAACTCTGGGCGAGCTGCTTGCGGTTGGGCTAGTATCGAAAATATCATCGGGACTGTAGCCGCATTTAATGAAAAAGGTATTTCTGTTCGTTACACATTCACCAATTCCGAGATTACGGGTCGTCACCTGCTCGACTATCACTGCAATACTATTTTGCAGGCAACAGGTAAAGTAGTTGATAATGGGGTCCAGAATGGATGCAATATCAACCAGGCATTTCTCGCAGATTACATCGCTAAGAACTATCCCGATTTCTATCTTATGTGGTCTACTACAAGAGGTATTAACTCTCTTGCAGAGACCAATAAACTTTCTGAGGATAGACTTACGGTTTTATACTATGGACTAAATAATACTACTGCACTTCAAGGACTTACTCATCCTGAGAATATTGAGGTTCTTGTCTCTGAAGCTTGTATTGAAAATTGTCCCAATAGAATGGAGCATTATAAGCAGATCGGTAAGCTTCAGCTTCTGGAGCCTAGCCAAGGCTTTACGTGCCCTCATGGATGCGAATCCTATTTCTATTATGATAAGCCTGTGTCTAGAGATCATTATGTGAGTATCGATGATATCAGACAGGTTTATCTTCCTCTTGGCATTAATAAGTTTAAGATCAGTGGAAGACAGGATCATCCTGTGAATCTGATCGAGAACTATGTCAATTACCTTGTCAAGCCTGATCATAGAGATGATGTGAGGAACCGTCTCTTGATCACGTATTGGAATATGAAACACTAATATCATAAAGGAGAATTATTATGGGTTATTACAACAATAATGGCCGTTATAATAACTATGGCGGCGGACGTAACAATGGCGGTTATCGAGACAATGGTTATAACCGTGGTTACCGTGATGACTATCGTGACAATCGTCGTGATGATTTTAGAGATGATCGTCGTGACTATCAGCCTCAGAATAGCGGCAAGTTTGATATCGGTGATGTCTGCACCGTTATTGGTACTGATATTAGGTGCAAGGTCATTCGTATTGGCCGTGAGCAGTATGAATGCCGCATTTTCCCGCAGCTTAACACCGAGTGGTTCTATGAGAACGAGCTCGAGCTCGCTGCTGACTCTGTCACTAGTAACTAATAAAAGAGAGAAGGACAATGTCCTTCTCTCTAATTTTATTTACACATAATTCCAGGTAGGATCACAACCGCAGCCGCAGTTGTTTCCATCGCTGGGAGTATTAGGAGTATCAGTTCCAGTATTACCACCAATCATACCGCTATTCTTCCAATCTTTATAATCATCATCATAAAGGCCATTAATAAGATTCAGAATATAGGTAAAGGCAAGTTCTTTAGGAACTTCAACCCAGAATGCAGGAAGATGAATAACTGCACCAGTATACTCACAAGGAATAATCGAAGGGTCCTCATAAGAGTGGCAGTTGCAGTTGAATACAAGGCAAGTAGTAAGCTTATTAACTCCATCTCTAAGAGCAAGAGTGATAAACTTGCTACGGTCTACATCGGTAAGAGTCTTGGTAGCTAAGAAGCTATCAAGCTCTCTTTCCATACCTTTGGTAGCTTTGAATTCTGCCATAATATATCACCTCTTTTATACATAGTCCCGTTTGATATCGAGGTTGCCCTGATCACTACCATTAAGAACGTCAAGCTTGGTATGTCCACCACCATCAGTTCCATCAGTAACAGTCTGGTCAACGTCGAGATAATCATACGGGAAGGGCACAGATGTATCAACACCGGCCTCGAGAATGTACTTCTGTCTAATGAGTTCAAGCATGATAGCTCTGACAGGTACATTGTTCTTGAAGATATCTTCATCGGTATTGGTAATGTTAACCTTAGCAAGATCAAGCAGACCCTCGATCTCCTCATGAGTGAGCTTGCCAAATACCTCATCCCAAATAGCTTCATCCTTATGGAAGGCTTTATTAAGCTCTTCGATATCAGGATAAATTCTAGTAAGGCAGACAGTCTTGGTAGACTGAATATCCTTAACAACCTTGAGATGTGTAGAATCCACATTTGCAAGATAGCTATTAGGAATATATTTACCATTAGCCCAGACCATGTAAAGATTCTTGTGAAGAGGATAATCAAGATACTTCTTATCAGTGACATTGATATATCCATCTTCATCAATCTCAACAATCAGGCCAGCGTCCTTCATAATCGAAGGAGTATAAATTACATCAATTCTATCGTCTGCCATAACTTCAGTTGTCAGATAGAGTTCGAATTTAGAGTACGGCGTACCAGATCTTACAGGTAAGCAGAGTCTGTACTGTTCAGTACCGAGTCTGATACCATTATAGAAGACAAGATATCTACTGTAATCATTACAATACATGAACTTATCTCCAAGATCGAGCATATGAGGAAGTTTAGGATCTTTAACATCCTTAATTCCATAAGCATAACTTCTAAACTGTCTACGATATACAACCTTGAGAGGCTTACCATAATACATCTCATTCTTAAGAATGATCTTTACAGCACCTTCATCATTTGTATCGATCTCGTATTCGACAGGGAAGTGCTGGAGTCCATCAGCCGGATAAGTATAGAAATCGCTATCAGGAATTGTAGAGAACAAAACCATCTTTTCATTGATATATCTGGTATCCAACTTCTGATAGGGATCATTTTTATTCACTACGAGATCAAAGACAAAGTCAATGATTCCATAGAATCTCATAAAAACTACACTATCTTCAGGATTAATATCCTTTACAGGAATCTTGACATAGTCAGCATCAGTTCTAATGGCATACTGGAACTTATACATCAACCCATTCACAAGAACGAGAAGATACTCAGTTTCCATATCAGTATGCTTTCTAGGAACTTTAACAAGACCATCTTCATCCATGCTATCGAGCATCCACTGTCCGGTATGCTCTTCAACATCAAGATTCTTTTCATTGCTTCTATAAGCCTCTTCAAAGAGAGAAGCATTATATTTAAAGATCTTCTCGATAGTCTCTGCGACGTTAGTAGAATAATTCTTCTTACGAGACATTTCGAAATCAAAATTATTCTGCAAGTCAGTCAGATATCCAGGAACTGCTTCTCCAGCATTCTGTTTCTGAACTTCAGGCTGGATATAGTCCATAGAAACCTTAGAAATATTATCAAGACTAGGCTTAGCCATAGTATTCCTAAATACGACAAAATCGAGTTGATCGCCTTCCTGATTGGTGCCATCTCCGATGGTTAAGAGCGTTCCAGTGAAATGAATAGCAGTGGAAGTATCTAAAATACCATTACGGAAAAGGGTTACGCTACCAGGATAATAATTATGAGAAGCATCATCATCAACCTTAAGAGCATTCACTCCTTCAGTAGTATGATAGATCTTCTGCACAATGGGAGTATGCTCATTCATGATGGAATATCTACATCCATCATCAGAGCTATAAGTTCCATCTTCATTAAAACCGAAGAACTTATTATCAGCCTGAGCAACAGGGAAGTCGGTATAGACGTTACCATCGCAAAGTCTAACAATTTCCACTCTATCAGGCTTTCTCATAATCTGCTTCCATTCATCATTGGGGAATCTGCAGAGAATATAATAATTCTCATGAGACATCACAATTCTGATATACTCCCAAGGAAGCATCTTGCCATTGAAGAAAATAAGAAATGGGAAGATCACGTTGTTATAATACAGCTCATAGATAGAAAGATCAGAGATAGCATAATGAATATACTTTCTATGATTCATATCTTTGAGAGGCATATAATGGCAACGATAGCAAACCCAATCATTGAAATCTACAAGGGTGCGTTTGGAATCATACAGATACTCAAACACCTCCCCTTCAATCATCTTTGTATCGAGGGTAGGCGCAAGAGCAGTCTGCTGATCTTTGATTACTTCATGAACTCTAGATTTATATGAAGTAATGACATCAATTACAGACTGATTCATACAGAGCCAACTCCAATCTCAAGCATTGTTTTGGTAAATTCAATCATAGAAGGACCAGCGACCTTCTCAATGGTCTTCTGATTATTGACATAAGCGCCAACATAGGCATCAGTAAGCATGCTAGAAAAAGCAGGGAAGAGCTCAAGAGCAAATACAGTGCCAGTTCCATAGACATACATCCACTTCTCTACCACAGTCTCAAGAGTCATCTTATTAAGATGAAGAACATCGGCAACGGATTCAACGAAGAACTTGATATTCGTAAAGCACTCAGGCTTCATCTTAATCATAATGATTTCTGCTTCACGATCAGAAATACCAGCAACCTTTCTGGCAACACCCTTAACAGACTCGCTATTAGGATCAGAACCAAGAATATTGACCTGATAATACATAGCAGCCATATAAGAGCACTTAGGCTTAGCACCAATAGTGGAGATCTTGCAGAGATAGTCCACAATATAGCTAAAGAGATCAGCAAATGCCTTAGCACCAACATTACGAACCTTGGAATTACCAATGATTCTCTGAGTACCATTGGGTGCATAATAGATATAGGTGATCATAGCACTTACCAGATAAGAGGTAAATACATCGATACTATTTCTATCACAGACATACTTGCCAGACTTAGGATCCATACGAATCACACCAGAGACATCGATAAAGACCTTAAGCTGCTTATCGGACTTAATATCCTTAGCACAAAAGACTTTGAAAGCCTTGCTTAAAGGCTTACCAACTCGAGTCATCAGAACCACATTGGGGGACTTCAGAACTTTGACAATTGCCGGAGAGATCTGTCTACGTCTGACCTCATAAATGATATCTTCAAACTCAGAAGAGTTCTGATCAATACGATCAGCCTTCAGAATAAAGTCAATTGTTTTCTGTTCATATTCATTGTACTTACTGTAAAGGTAAGTACTTGCATAGGTTTTGGCCATTTTCAATAACCTCCTAAAGCGGATTTTTAATGTAATGTTCCCGATGGTTATTTAAATAGAAAGCTGTAAAAAGAGGCTCAACTTAATAGTAATACATTCGATTGGAGGATCGAATATGGTTATCCTTACTATTTGTCTCTCTGCAACAGTCCTTGGATTACTCGTGCTCACAGGTATTCTTATTTACGAAAGTTTACATAAATAAGAGAGTAGGCTATATAGCCTACTCTCTGATAATTTTGTATTTAATAAAGCCTGGAACAGCGTAATAATAGGGGGTATTAAGAATGAATAATACCGCATTATTAGAGTCTATTGACTTTGAAATAAATGATAATACAAATAGATACTATAACCAAGAAGGAAAATCAGTACCTAGAGTTACTGAGATTCTTGGTTGTTTTAATAAAGATGATCGATTGATGATGTGGGCTAACCATTTAGGCTTTAGAGGTATCAAATATAGAGATGAACTCAATAGAGCCGCTAGTGTTGGTGAAGCGGCCCATAAACATATCGAAATGTATCTTAAAGAAAAGATTCAAGCTAATAATATTCCCTTCCAGGGTTATCTCATGTGGGAGAATGTTTTAGCCGAAAAAGGAATTTATGTAGATCCTATTTATGTAGAAGAAAAACTAGAATGCCAATGGTTCGGTGGAACCACTGATGCAGTTCTAAGAGTAAATAATAGAGTTTTTGATGTAGATTTTAAGAGCTCTAATCATATTACTTACAAATATTTCTTACAGCTCGCAGCATATAGATACATGCTGGAGCATACTCGTAATATCCATATTGATGGAGTCATTATTCTTCAATTGGATAAGAAAGTTCCTGGGTTTAATGAATATCTACTTGATTTCAATAACCCAGCTCATTTGCAATTCATTAAAGAATGCGAACAGGCATTCTTTGCTCTTGTCTATGCATATTATCATATGACTTATGCAGAGCAGCAGTACAAACTTATTTTCTAAGGAGGCTTACTTATGACTGATATCTTTAATACATTTTTAGATATCGTATCCAAAGCCGCTATTGAACGAGATAAACCAAAGAATTGGTTTAAAAAGTTTAAGATTCGTAAAGATTACTTGGATAGAACTAAAGGTTTTATTAAAGATTTGGAAAATATCGATATTCTAAATCTTGAAACCTTATGTGAATTTAAAAAGATCTATAAATATGCCAATATGGTAATTGAAGTTCCAGATTCTAGTAGCTGGAATAATCTTCATATTGATGGTGGAGATTGCTATTGTGATCTGAGATTCTTCAGAGATGAAAACTCTCCATATTTTAAGATCAACTCCTTCGAAAGAGATAATAGCACTTTTGGAGGTGGGAATGGTGGAATGATGATTATTGATTTCCACGATACGAGAAATGATAATGATTATCGATTTCTCAGAACTGAGCTTAGTAGAGGTACAAATGAGTATAATGAATTTATTTTTAAGATTCTTATTGCTTATATGACCTACTATTGCGAAGTAGTATTCAATAAAGTACTAGAGGAGAATTTGTTATGACAAATATTTTTATGAGTCTAGTTAATGACTCCATGAAATTCTCTTTCATCCATTTCTTTAAATGGAGAAAATATAGAAAGAAATATCATAAATTCTGTGATACTATTACTAATGGATCTCCTAGCCTTGGAGTTCTTTGGTATTTTGCTGAGTTTATCAAGTATAGCGAGATTATCTTTTTCTATGATAATAGTAAAGATGGCTGGCTTTATTCGTCAAACTCCTATGATCCCGGGGAGAATGGATTCAGAATTAAGACTAAAGACTGTATTATCACTATCAAGCTCTTTTCTGATAATCAGATCGTGGGGATTGATATCGAGAATACTACTGGAGGACATATCAAGACCAATTATACATTCGAGAATGGTCAATGGACTATTACTCCAGATGAATACGATCTTCTTCATATTGAAACTATCATCTCTATCATCAATGATAGTATGATTAAATTCTTGGATAGAATTATCTATACCAAGCTGTATTACGATTATACTAAGGGTTGTTGGAGAGATGATAATTATTAAGATTCATTATAATGAGAACTCTCTAATAAATCGGATGCGAATCGTACAAAACTGCAGGACTAGGGCCCAGCGTCCTAGTTCCTGTTTATTTTATTACAAGGAGAAAATCAGATGCTATTTACTCCATTAAGACATTATAAATCTACTCCTGAAGGAGTGGTTACTCAAGTACATATTGCAGATATTCACTTTGGATCTATTGATCCTCAGACTGAATATGAAATTTTATTTAAGCAATTTATCGAACCAATCTCTCAGATTCATTTTGATATATTATCTATTGATGGAGATTTATTCGATAAGAAATTCTTAGCAAGTTCTGAAGCAGTTGATTATGCTCATAGATTTGTAATTGACTGTATCAGACTTTGTACAGAGAAGAGTGCTACAATGTTTCTCATTGCTGGTACTAAGTCTCATGATGCTGATCAATTATCTATCTTTGCAGGAATGACATTGTCTCCTGATGTAGATTTTAGAATTGTGGAAAGCATTAGATTCGAGTATGCTAAAGGACTTAAGATTCTTTGTATACCAGAAGAATATGGAAAGCCTGCTGATTACTATGCTGATTATTTAGCTGATACTTATGATGCTGTATTTATGCATGGTACTATTGTAGGTTCTGTTTATGGTGCAAATAAATATGTCCTGGAATCTAAGAAAGCTCCTGTATTTAATTTAGAGGCTTTTGCAGGTTGTAAAGGACCTATTATTGCTGGGCATGTACATAAAGCTGCTTGTTATAATAGCTATATGTATTATGTCTCCAATCCTGTAAGATATAGATTTGGTGAGGAAGAAGAAAAGGGATATGCTATTGTATTACAAAGTCCTGCTGGACATTATTACAAGTTTATTCCTATTGAATCTTTCAGATATGATACCATTTCTGTAAAAGATCTAGAGTCTGCTGATCCTAATTACGTGATTAATTATCTTGATGCCCTTCAAGCTAATGGAATTCATCATGTAAGATTAGATTTCTCCGGATTTAATGATGCTAATCTCCAGTCTATTGTAGAGAAGCATTATGCTGATAGCAAAACTGTTGCTATTAAAAGATATACAGAATCTCCCAATAAGAATACAGAAGAAGATCAAGCTCTTCAAGAGTTTGAAGATAAGTATTCTAAGATGGGATTCTTAGTTGATAACTCTCTTGATGGGTATTCTAAATTCGTACAGTTTGTAAACTACAATGAAGGAAAGACACTCATCACAGTTGATCAGCTTAAGGCTATTATAGCTGGTAAAGAACTCAATACTATATTCTAAGGAAGATAATTTCTATGGATAAACCTACAAATTACTATGTCTTTAAGGCTACTAGTAAGGATGATGAAAGATTTTATCTTTATAATCAAGCTATTGAAGATGTAAATGATAGACAGTTAATGGTTAATACTGTCCATAAAGCTATTCAGATCGATCTAGAAGAAGATAAGAAATCTAAATCTGACTATAAAATCATTATAGGAAGATCTGATTATAAATATATCCAGAAGAATGGTTTAGAAAAATGGAAGTTTATCGAACCTGCTCTTCCTGGTGAAGATATTAGAAAACCTTATCATTTCTCTAATGATAATTTTAAGTATCGTGAATATCAGACTTGGTTTGGTAAGAAACGTTCCGAGGGATTCCATTGCGCTACCGTAGAGGATGATCATAAGATCTATAATACCAGCTCTCGAGACCGCGAAGGTAAAGAACTTAGAAATGTATATGGGGATTGGTCTATATAAAATTCTAAGGGGAACAATATAGTACTCCATTAAAATATAAGGAGTGAGACAAGACAAATGGATTTTGATAGAAGAGCTCGGTACATGAATCAGATGCAGCCCTTGTCTACAAATTCTAATGGCAAGAGTTACATTGATATCGGTATTGATATTCCTATGCTGGATACGCTATGTAAAGTAGTTGTATCTCAAAATAAAAATATTCGTAGAACTCAGTTGATGAATATTGCCAAATTAGTCGAGCTCATTAATCCGGAGAAGTATATCAATGATCCGGAAAAGACTAAAATGATCAAGTTCATCAGACGTGCTGTCGAGGCACGTCTTGCTTTAAATATAGATGACCCTTATCTTATTTTGAAACATGTCGATGGTGGTATTATCACAGATAATGTCATTGACTTGGATCATTATAAGGACCTTAATTCCAGTGATGCAGATTTCATCAATGGAATGGTTTCAGAAACTCTTCAATATGCTACAGTCTATCAGACAGTCGATCGTATTATGGATATCTGTAGTAGATTTAAGACACAGGATTATGGTTCTAAGGGAGAGATTGTTAAAGAATTTCAGGATGCAATCAATGATACCCAGAACCAGTTTAGAAGAAATAGAAATGAAAATCACACAGAAATGACTTTCAGCTTGCAAGAAGGTCAGTTCGAAGATTGTGTGATTGAAACTTACAATAGAGCTGCAAACCCTAGAAAGAAACTTTCTACAGGTATGCAAGGAATGAATGAAATGTTAGGCGGAGGATTCGAATCCGGCCGTACCTATATCTATTTTGGCTTACCCGGAGTAGCTTAACAGCAAATCTCACTATGTAGAGTAATCTGCATATGTCCCTGGGTTAAATGCTGGCAATCCCTAAAGCCTCAAGTACCACAACGTAGCTCGAAAGAGCAAGCGTGATGGTTACGAAAGTAGAAAGAAACTTGAGGATAAATCCATGGTTAAATCCTAAAGATTTACTATCACTGATGAATGGGTATTCAGCAGCCACTTACCTGTCAAATGGTAAAGGTTCAACGATCATCTCCTGGCCGGAGAGTAGAACTGCAAGCAAATGGCAGAAGAAAAATCCAGCCCCTACAGCAGAGGGTGAAGATATGATCTACACACGTCTTGAAAAGGAGTGACTTGGAATTGACCAAGATCATTAGAGTTGCGTCTAATGGTAAATTAGATTTATTATACAGTAACAATTTACAAAACTTCCAATAATCTATTAAATCATAAATAAAAGGAGGTGTATTGACGAATATGCCTTCTAATAAATGCCTAGCTAATGAAGATAGGCTAAAAGGTAAGAAGATTAAAATCTATCCTACCGAAAAGCAAAAAACTAAGATTCAAAGGCAAATAGAAATCTATAGAGCCGTTTATAATATTGGATTAGAATTACAGATACGGAATAAAGATGAAGGTAATAAATACATTCAATATTTCGATATGTGTAAGATATTTGCAAATATGCGAAATAATGATCCAAAATATGAATGGCTTAAAGAGGCTTCTATTGGTGTCATTAGAGAATCTTTATCGGATCTTGATACAGCATTTATGAAATTCTTTAAGAAGCTTAATAGATTTCCAAAGTTTAAAACTAGGAAATTTAAAAAGTCTTTTACTACTAGAGCTGATAGAACTAAGATCAAAGGATCTAAAATCCAATTATCTGGATTTGGAAATGATCTAATTGAAGCTAAAAAGCATCATATTGATCCTGATGTTCCTATTTACTCTCCTACTGTAACTTTTAATGGCTATGATAATTACTATTTTAGCTGTACTTATGAAAGAGACAAAATCGATATGTCCGATGTTCCAAAGACTGAAGCTGTCGGTATTGATGTAGGAATTAGAAATATGATAACAACTTCTGATGGAGACTTTTATCATTTTTCTGATACTAGTAAAATCAAGAAAAGAATTAAAAGATGCCAAAGAAAGGTCCAAAAAGATTATAATAGATATTTGGAAGAAGCTAATCGTACGAGAACCAAGTACGAAGATGTGCCAAAAAGTAAGAATCATCAAAAAAGATTAGCTAAGCAATGGAAATTGATCAATAAGGTCACAAATAAAAGGCATAATGATATAAATATTGCTACAAAACAAATTGTATCTAAGAATCCAGAAGCAATTGTTATTGAGGACATCAAGGTTACTCAAATCATTAGAGATAATCCTTTTATGAAAAAGTATAAGCCTCAAATGTGTTTCTGTGAGATTCATCGACAGCTCAAGTATAAAGCTGAAGAAAGAGATATTCCAGTTATTGTAGCTCCTAGAGATTATGCATCTACTCAATTATGCAGTAATTGTGGATGTATGAATACTATAGGAATTGGTAAGCATGTCTTTAAATGCAGATTTTGTGGATTTGTTATTGATCGAGATCTAAATGCTTCAATTAATCTTAAGAAATTGGCATATCGTAATTAATTATAACAAATTTTAAGTTTAAAGGGACTTAGATTTATTATAGAAATATATCGATCTATCTTCCCATGTACCGCAGACCATTAGCGGGAATTAAACGCCTTTGGAGATCCTATGCCAGACCTTGCAATAGGTTTCTAAAATATGTAACGGACTATTTTAGACGGGATCGCTGAATAAGGAAAATTTGTTATTACTGTATAATAAATTAATGGAAGGCAAATCTTCAGTGATATTAAACTTAATGTATCAGATTAAGAAGTATAATCGTGATTATCAATGTAAAGATCCGACGAAGAAGCCTTGCGTAGTTTTATTAACTATGGAAAACTCTGTCGAAGAGACTATTGAACGTTTGTTCGGTGTCGCAGCAGATAGAGAAAAGATGACTGAATTTGATGTAGACTCGGTTATTAAGATGCTTAGAGAGGTTGGAGAATTATCGATTAGTGATGATAATCCTATTGATCTCTATATTAAGTATAAACCGACCAATAGTGTGGATACAAGTTATCTTTATACTCTTAGTGATGATCTTGAAGATCAAGGCTATGAAGTGATTTGTATGTTCCAGGATTATATTGGTCGTATTAGATCTACTCAGTATCTCAGTGATACTCGTCTTGAGTATGGTGCAGTATCTGATGAATTTAAGGTATTTGCACAGCTTAAAGATATTCCTGTTATCTCTGTTTCTCAGTTGAACAGAGATGCAAGTAAACGAATTGATGAAGGAAGACACTCTAGTAAGAATGACCTTGTCAGAGCTCTTGGTCGAAGTAATATCAGTGAATCGATGTTAGTCTTAAATAATATCGATGCTGGTTTTATGATTACTCCTGAGTATACTGGACTTGGTGAAAAATATCTTGGTGTTCAAAGAGTCAAGATTCGTTATAATGCTGGAAATCTTGAATGCATGTATCTGCCTTTCTCTCCTAATAGTGGGATTAAATTATTAGAAGACTTTGGCAAAGAACCTCTTTGGAAATCTACTCTCAGAGCTAATGCTAGTATGATTGGTAATGTAAATAATATGGGTAGAAATGAAATTGAGGATCTTGATACTATTCAGACTTCTACAATGAATGCCTCTATCTTCAGTACTGCTATTAATAATAGCTCTAGTGATATTGGAGATCTTGATGCTGCATTCAAACTCCCTGCTCCTAGCAAACCTATCTGTCCTATGATCTTTGATCCTATGGAATTTGATAAAGGAACCAAATACTATATTGAGTATTAAAAATAGAAGAGAGATGGAAATGATCCATCTCTCTTTATTAGCAGTATGCTTCCTTACGAGTATTATACTTCGTAATATCCTTATGCTCAGAGTTATAGATATAACTGGCTACAATAGACATTGTATCTTTCTCAAGCATATAGATAATCTTTTTATTAAACTCTTTAACGTCAGCCATGTCATTGATAAGTAGAATAATAAAATACAATTCTGCATTACCATAAGTGTCATAGCACAAGAGTTTAGGCTTGTAAACATACTTGCGATACTGTTCATCTGTAAGTTTTACAGGAACAGATAACTGTCTTAATTCATCAATATAGTCATTCACTACATCGTGTACTGAAGCAATGGTTCCATTAGAGATTGCTTCAAGAAAAGAGAATGATTTATAACTAAGAGCTACATCTCGTCCAGACTTAATATAGTCTTCAACGGTTGTAGTCAGATGATTTAGCATTATTAATACCTCCCTTTATGAGTTTAATATTGCTATAACTCTATATTAATCTATTGTTTGGCTTGCACTCCTTGAAGGGGTGCAGCATATATTTTATTTTCGAAAGGAAAATTTACCATGGATGAACTGTCTATGAAATTTAATAGGATGATGATGCAGGAGATGGGCATTGAAGAAGGTGCTCATCATAGACTGTATGATCAAGATACTGGAGATCTTCTTAAGTTTGAAGGTAGAGATCTCTTTGCTCCTGGATCTGTTCAGGTCAGAGATGGTTGTGAATTAGATCTGTTTAATAATAATCGCATGATGAGTCAGATGTTTACCTACTTCACTGATAAGCTTGCTTCTGCAGGAGAGATTCCTGAGTATGACGTTATCTATGCTGTAGGTGATAATAAAATTGAAATGAAAAATGACTCTGAAACTCTCACTTCTGCAGGATATAAGAGAGATCAGGTTAAGTATGCTGATCTTGTTTTGCAGATTAATGGAGAGAATAATCCTTCTGAGCTTCTGCAGGAGTATAATATTCCTAAGGCTGCTCCTGAAGTAAAGAAAAAGAAAGTTACTAAGCCTGCTAATAAGCCGGTTACTAAAAAGAAAGGATGAGAAATTATGGAAGAGAATAACCCTATTTTTGAAATTGCTGAAAATCAAGATTTCGCTCAGTTATTTAGGAATCCTTTTCAGTATTTATTCAATTTCATCAATTATGTATTCTGCGTAGAATGCCCTGCTATTGCTTTTAAATGCATTAGCTATCCCAATGCTAGAAATTATCATTGCTGTAAGACTGAAGTTCTTGAAGATCAGATTGATAATCTGGCAAGATGTATGAATGATGTAGGTCTTAACAGTTTAGATCCTGAAGAGTTTGAAACAGATATGGATAAGGATAAACTTATCTGGCACCTTAATATGGATCTTCATGAGGCTGTTAATATCTGTATCGATATGATGCTTGATCAGAAATATAGAGGTATTGATTTCGATGCTTCTAAGGCATTTACGAGAATCTTTAAAGAGCTCTATAATACTGATCTTGATGCTTTGGGAGATGGTTTAAATGGTGGCATTTCAGCTTAATCAGAAACAGCAGTATATCGTAGATAAAGCTGTTGACTGGTTCTTCAATAGCTCTGAGCAGTTATTCCAATTCTCGGGATGTCCTGGAACTGGAAAGTCTGTAGTTCTGAATGCTATTGTAGATGAGATCTGCAAACGTCAGAGAATTAATATTGCTCCGATGGCATATACTGGAGCTGCAAGTATTGTTATGCGGCTTAAAGGTATGCCTCAAGCAAGAACTATTCATTCCTGGATGTATAAGTGTGTAGATGAACCTGTTTTCGATATGTATGGAAACATGGTCATGGACAAATACTTTAACGTCCCTGTTATGGAAACCAAGTTTGTCCCTAATACTGACGAAATTGCTTTAATTGATCTCTTCATTATTGATGAGGGATATATGGTTCCTATGGAAATGAGAGATGATATCATGGCTACAGGAAAAAAGATTCTTGTAGCAGGAGATGTCTTCCAGCTTCCTCCTGTAAGTGGCCAGCCTGCATTCCTTACAACTGGTAAGGTTGAAATGCTGACTGAAATTATGAGACAAGCTGAAGGATCTTCTATTATTTATCTTTCTCAAAGAGCTCTTCATAATCAGCCTATTCATACAGGCTTATATGGAGATACATTAGTTATTCAAGAACATGAACTTACTAAGGAAATGCTTGCATATGCTAATGTGATTCTTACCTGCACTAATAGGACTAGAGAGCATTTCAATAAGTTCTTTAGAGCTGAGGTTGCAGGATATCATGGTCCTCTTCCTCATATGGGAGAAAAGATTATTTGTAAGAAAAATAACTGGACTTTGGAATCCGGTGGAGTTAATCTTACCAATGGTATGTCTGGCATCGTTATTAATGAGCCTGATATCAGAGGATATAAAGATAAACTCTTTACTATCGATTTCAATCCCATGCTTACAAATAGTCCTTTCCTTGGAGTTACTGTAGACTATGAATATTTCATTGCTCCTTTTAATAGAAAGCAGGAAATCAAGATGCTAAGAAGACCTAAAGCAGCTAATCAGTTTGACTTTGGCTATGCTCAGACTGTTCATACTGCTCAGGGTTCTCAGTGGAGTACTGGTATTTATTTCAAGGAGCCTATGAGAGATGCTAATCAAGTTGATTACACTGCTATCTCTCGTTTTGCCAATTCGGCAATCATTGTATTGCCTAATGCTAAATATTATGCTGGAGGAAATCTGCTATGAGTGAAACCACAGAGCAAGTAGATGCTTTAAGAGTATTAGCAGAAAAGAGACTTAAAGAAGCTGGCAAGGACCTTATTGATCCTATGCAGTTTGAACGTGAGTCTCCATATGCAGAAAAGAAAGAAATCAAGAGACCTATGGTCTTCGATGCTCCGATTAAGAGTGTTGAAGATAAGAAATATATTATTCTCATCATTGGTCTTATTGATGGAGATCTTCCTTTTGATGGACATTATAAGATCTGTAATGGTAGAACTGAATGCTACCGTTATATTGAGTCTGTCCTCGAAAGCTATGGAGATGCTATCGATATTGTAAGATCTAAGATTATTACTGAGACTAAGCAGACAGAAACAGAGACTGGAGATACTAAATACTATCTTATGCCTATGGATGAGATCATTTCTATCTATAGCTTCTGTAAGTCTGTTGAGCACTATTATGAAGATAGAGCTTTTGATATCGATCAGTATCTCACTGAGAATCCTGAGGACGTTATTAGAGAAGAGAAAGAAGAAAATGAGGATTCTATGAAGCCATTAGTGGAGGATATCTTCTCTAAGATGGTCAATAATATGGATGGTAATTTCATTAATCCCAATAATTATAAAAAGGAGAATAAGATTAATATCCTTGACCTGTCTCAAGATGACTCTGTTAACGTATAATTTGATTGTATAATATAATAGAAGTAAGACATATAATTATTTGCAAAGGAGTTTATATATTATGGGCAAAAACAATAATCAAAGAAATCAAAAGAAAGTCCAGCCTCGTTATGGCAATCCTGATCCGATGTCCAATGTCAGAGATATGGGCAGATATGGCATCAAGGTTATGAGAGATATTGCTAGAGGCAAGTTTAACTTCTATAATGAAGGTCATATATTCAGAAACTTGGATTTCTGTAATGCCATCATTACTGAAGTCGATAAATGTATCTTTACAGCGAATGTCCATTCTACGGCTATGTGGTATACCTATGCTAATACCACTGATCAAGCTGTGAAGGATATTATGATCAATGATAAGCGTACAGTTGAAGCTTATACTTTGATCAGAGAGGTCATTATGCAGGTCATTGCTAGTGGTGGAGACACCAGATATGTCCAAGTTTTGATCTCGAAGCTTCCGAGATACAAGTACAACATGTAAGTAAAAGCATAGCAATGGCGTGGTAGAGTGCGTTATGCTCTACCACGCCTTACAATTTAATAAGATTATTTTTTCGCAAGGAGGAACTGCTATGAATGCCGATCAGGTCAAACTCCTGAACAGTGAATTTCTCAAAGACAACGGCAAAGGCAAGCCTGTAGCAAAATCCGTTTATTATGATCTTGACAATAATACTTCTTTAAGAAATAGCAATGATTTCGTCTTCTTTGATGAAGGCAATAAGCTTATTCATGCTATTATCGCTAATAGAAATAATAATGTCAAGGATGAGGCTCCCTTTACCCTTATTAGTGCTGATTACAGCATGATTCAGTTTGTCGAGGCCAACTTTGATATTGGTGGCCTTGTTTCTATTCTTGAGAGTAAAATCGGTGCTCCTCTGAATGAAAATCAGAAGAAAGCTATTAAGCTCTGGGCCCAGAATCTGCCTGTTCATCATAGAAATCCGAACGTTGGTCTTGACTATTACAAGACTGGCCCGGATGATTCTAAGATTGATCAGAAGCTTATTACTGGTGATGAGGATAAGACCGAGAAGGGTCAGCATGATCCTATTAATTTCGGTAAACCTAATGATCATTCCGATATTGGCCTCAAGAACGCTATGAAGAAATTCTTAGCGAACGTTTCCAATCCTTCCATCACCGAGCTGAAGTATACTGATAGCTCGATTGATGCTGTTATCTCTTCTACTGAAGATCTCGACATTGGTTTTACTGACTTCATCGATTCGTTGAAGTCGGTTAAGGAAGCTGTCTTTACAGTTGGAGGTTCGTCGGTAAAGATGGTAACAGGTAATACATCGTCGTACGATACTTTCAAACAAGGAGTGATTAATCTTATGCCTAATACTGAAAATCAGACTGTTAATGGCTCTCTTACCATGGAAACTAACAATGGTAAGAAGGTTGTCTATACCCTGAATGTCAAGTATTATAACAAGGCAGAGGAAAACGTTACCGTTAATGGTAAGGTCTACTCCAGCCTGAACAAGGCTTTTGAAGAGATCGGTAGTGAGCCTGTCACTGTTACTCTGAAGAATGATCTGACTGAAGATGTCGTCGTTCCTGAGGGTAGTGATGTAACTATCGACCTTGCTGGTAAGAAGATTACCAATAAGGCTTCTGATAGTACCATTGTCAACAAGGGTAAGCTTGTTATCTCTGGCACTGGTACGATCGATAATACCATCCATGGTAAGGCTCCTGTCAAAAACGACATTGGTGGTGAGATTACCATCCTGGGTGGTACTATTACCCGTTCCACTGAGGAAGGCAAAACCAATAGCTTCTATGCTATCCAGAATATGGGTAAGCTGGTTATCGGTGAAGCCGGTGGCGATAACTCCAATATCAACATCAACCTCAATGGTGACTATTCCAGCATGATCTGCAATGAGATTGATAGCGATAGGTATACTGTGCCTGATGACACTGTCTGCGAAGTCGTTATCAATGGCGGTATGTTCAATGGCGGTCTGAACACTGTCAAGAATGGTGAGTATTCCAAGCTTACTATCAATGATGGTACGTTCATTAATACTGCTCAGGCTACCGTTCTTAACTGGGGTGAATGTGAGATTAATGGCGGTAGCTTTACTGCTCCTGATCTCTGCAATGTTACAACCGGTAAGTTCAATGCTCACACCAAGGGTATCACTGTGATTAAGGGTGGTACGTTTGATGCTGGCACCTCTGCTTGCCTTGAATCCAACAAGAGCTATCCTGCTGAATCTATCTCCGTCTATGGTGGTACGTTCTCCAGCGATCCTGCTCAGTATGTTGCTGAAGGCTATAAGTCTGTCTCTGCTGATGGCAAGTTCAATGTTGTCGAAAAGACTGCTGAAGATAAGGTCGATGCTATCATCGAGAATGTCTCTGGTCTTGAGATCACCGAGGATACTTCTGCTGAGAATACCTATAGCATCGTGACTTCCAATGGTAAGATTTCTGAGAGCGGTCTCTTTGATCAGCTTGCTGGTCTTGATGGTCTGAAGACTATTACTGTCAGCAATGGTTCTGAGAGTGCTGTTTATACCACGGCTGGTAGCCTTGATGATTTCAAGACTGCCGTCGATGCTCTTTGCCCGAAGGACAATGATGCAGCTCAGGTTGCTTTGACTATGACTGTTGAATTCAACTAAATTAGTCAAGAATTAACTAAAATATAACAATTAGGTACATGGTCTTTCCATGTACCTAATTGCCCTTAATGCGTAAGTTTAGGCTTATAAAAGTAGTAATTTATAACTTAGTAAACTTAAAAATAAGTGCATATTATATAGGTGAGACCTAGAGAGAATATCAAAATATTGATAAGCAAAACTCCTATAAAAATATCAGTATTTAAAGTATTCTTTCAAAGTAAATTAATTTATTGGAGGAACTTAATATGTATTATCCGATGAACCAGCAGCCCATGATGCCCTATAATGGAGCTCCCCAGTACGGTATGGGTATGCCCCAGATGCCCAAGGCTAAGTATACTCAGCCTTTGACTCCGGAGATTATCTCCAAGCTTCGCTCTAGCGGTGATAGCATGAAGATCGAGGTCTCTCAGGAAGATCTGTGGCGCGCCGCTTGCACTCACAAGGAGAACGGTGTGACGACTCTTGTGACTGATGGCACCAACCCCGATACGGGTAATCCGATTGTTCACTGCACTATCTGTGGTGAGTCTTTCGAGATGGTTGATGCTAAGAAGGAAGAGGTCGAGAAGGCAGTCGCCCTGATCATCAATCTCCTGCAGACCAGCAAGACCATGTATCTGGATGCTCCCGAGAACCTTGTCAAGCAGTATTATCAGATGCTGCCTCTGCTCAAGATGTTCCCGAAGCTGTATGAGCGTTCTCAGAAGAATTTCGATATGTATGCGAATGCATATGGTTATTCTCCCAATCCCACTGCGGCCGGTACGAATGGCTTTGCTATGATGGGTAGCATGCTCCAGAATCCGTATGGCGCATATCAGCAGCCCATGGCACAGCCGATGTATCAGCCTCAGATGATGCAGCAGCCCATGGCACAGCCCTACATGCAGCAGCCGATGTACAATCCGGCTATGCAGCAGCCCATGCCTGGCGTTAATCCGTTCATGTATGGTAATCCTGCTCCGGCTCCCGCACCGGCTCCTGCCGCAGGTGCTGTTCCCGCTGTTGCTCCCGATCAGGCTGCAACCACTGGCGAGGTCTCGCAGCAGAAGACGTTTAACGTCTAATAGAATTCCTTTAGAGGAGAGTAGTCTTTATGGCTACTCTCCTCTTCTATTCGTATTAATTTACTTTTTGACTATATATTATTTATATAGAAGGGAGAAAAGAAATACTCCCAAAAATACATAACTTGAAAGGAATTAAAACTATGGAATTCATTACTCAAGATGTCATCAATGATACTATCGATCTTCTTCTGGAAGTTAAGGACACACTTCCTACTGCTGAAGATTCTATCGAGGCTCAGAAAGAGTTTGTCAATAACTTTAAATCAAATATTGATTACTTCATGAAGATGATTGTCTTGGAGCAGAATCGTATTGATGCAGATGCTATGGAAAAGGCTAAGAAATATGTAAGATTTGTTAAGCCTGAGATCCATGAAGATGAATCTATGATCTTCGAAGAGGCTCCTGATCATATTTCTGTCAGAATCAATAAGCTGAAGTACACTAAGTACTCCAATAATATCATCTATGTCATTCATGTGGATGGTTTGCATGATTATAGTCTTGATAAGGTTAGTCTGCTTACCGAAGACTATAAGCATGTCTTAGCATTCTCGAAGGTAATTAAGAAAGTGGAATTCTGTGATGATGAGATTCGTATCTACTGTCATAGACTTCTGTTGGATGGGATGGAACTCGCATTCTATAAAAAGAAGAAAAACTAAGCTTTAATCTCAAAAGGGATTCCCAGACTAACTCAATGGGTTAGTCTGGGATCTCTAATTTTATGGATTTGTTTTTATAAATATTTTAAGTATAAAGACTCATGAACTATGGATTAAGAGGTGATTATTACCAATGACTAAGAAAAATGATAAAACTACAACTACCATTCCTAAGGCAAATAATCTCGATCAATATGAAGAAAGTATTAAATCTTATGGTGATAAGATTAAACAACTTAGCTTCGTTGAAGCCGTTAGACATTTGCCTGGTCTTTATATTGGTGAAATTGGTAATGGAGGCTGGAAAGGATGTATTCGTGAAATTATTCAGAATGCATTCGATGAAGCCGTTAGGACCGATTCACCTTGCAATTATGTAAAAATCACTTTTGATGAGAGAAATCAATCTGCTCTCATTGAAGATACTGGCCGTGGTGTTCCTCATAATAAAATGAAAGAAATTTATTCTGAGGCGCATTCTAGCTCTCACTATGAAAACAAACAGGGTGGAGGATACTCCTCTGGTGTTCATGGTGTTGGCGGCGGCGTTGCTATGGCTCTGTCTGAGAACTTTAAAGCAACTTCCTATGTGTTAGGAACTGCTCATGAGATTATCTTCCATAAAGGTAATCTGGTTCAGAAAGAGCATTCTATTCCTTGTCCGAAAAATAGACAGGGAACTACTGTCTACCTGGAACCTGATACTGATATTATGGGTACAGTTAGTCTTACTTGTCACGAAATGTTTGTCCTGGTGGCAAACATTGTTCCTCTCCTGCCAGTTAATACGCAGGTAGATTTTATGGGTATTAATACTATTGGCAATATTGCTGTTAATGAGCATATGGTCAATGTAGATGGTATCTTTACCTTCTTAAGACAGCGCACTCAGTCTGCTCTTATCAATCCTATTTCCTTCAGTATGGATAATGGTATTATGAAAGCAGAAGGAGCTTTCACTTATGATTCTACAGATTTGACTTCTGCAGAAGATGTCATTTCTTTTGCAAACTTCACTAATACCACTGGCGGTGGTACACATGTCAATGGTTTCTTAGATGGTCTTTGTACCTATATGAGAAACTATATGAACAAGATTTATCTTGGAGATAAGTCTAAGATTACTGTCAATGCTAATGATATCAAAACTGGTCTCAAAGCTGTTATCAGTGTTGATCATATCAATCCGATCTTCATGGGACAGTTTAAGGGTATCCTATCTAATGAAGATATGACAGACTTCGTTAAGAAGCTCACCATGGAAGCATTAGATAAGTGGAGTAAGAGCAATCCTGGGGATCTGATCAAGCTCTGTAAGTTCTTAAAGGAAGTTGCAGAGATCAGAACTAAGAGTGAAGGTGAAAAGATCAAGCTCTCTGACAAGTATAGTCAGAGTAAAATTACTGGTAAGCCTAGAGAATACGTGCAACCTTCTGGCAATAAGAACTTAGAGCTCTTCATTGTTGAAGGTAAATCTGCAAAAGGTCCTGCTACCAGTGGACGAGACTACAAGACTCAAGGAATATTCCCTCAATCTAAGGGGGCTTTAGCTAGTAATAGCTATAGCAAACTTCTTTAATTGCTGGAACGCTAAAAGGAGAAATCCTCATGCCAATCAGCAGCGAAGTCTAGATATTTAGATTGCTATCTAGAAACGTTCAACGACTATCTCGTAAGAGAGTAGGGCTCAAGTGAGTCACGAAATGGGAAGCATCCATAAAAATGGATGGTGATATAGTCTGGACTTCTATCGAAAGATAGAGAAGTTCATAAGAGAACTGCACAGCTTAACGACCTGTGTGAACACAATCGATTAGAGGTAAACTGCCTAGAATGTTGGGCCTGTATTCAGTAATGAGTATAGCAAACTTCTTTAATTGCTGGAAGGCTAAGTCTAAAAATAGATATGCTAATCAGCAGCTAAGCATCAAATGATGAAAGTTCAACGACTATCCTGAAAAGGAGTAGAACTCAAGTGAGTTCGAAATGGGAGGTATCCATAGAAATATGGATAGTGATATAGTCTGAGCTTCCATGGAAACATGGAGAAGTTCATAAGAGAACTGCGTAGATTAACGACCTACGTGAACACAACTGAATGCCTTTAAAGAGTCTCGTTCTAAATTCTTAAGCAATCCTGAAGTAGCTGCTATCATCAGTCTTGTTGGTGGTGGTTATGGAAGAGATTTTGATATCACAAAGGTTAAATGGGATAAAGTCATTGCCTTTGCAGATGCTGATGCGGATAAACTATGGGAGCTGTCCGCTGCAGTAGAAATACTGTATAAATAAACTTCTCTAATTGCTGGGAACTCTCGAAAGAGACAATCAGCAGCGAAGCTCTTAATTATAAGAGAACGTTCAACGACTATCGAAAGGATAGCTGGATGAGAAACTCTAGTGAATAACCGAGTAGAGTAGGAGAAATCCGAAATGGGAAGCATCTTAACAGGTTGAACTGAAGATGATGATATAGTCTGGCCTCATGGTGACATGAAGGAATTAATGGGATCCCATATTGCAACTTTGCTTCTTAGATTTGTATTGCTTTATATGCCTGGTCTTATCGAGGCTGGTAAGTTCTATAAAGCAGTACCTCCACTTTATGGTGTGAAGCAAGGTAAGAATACTAAGTATTTCACTTCTACAGTGGATTATACTAAATATCTCCAGAGTATCTTTCTGAGCAAGAATGCCTTTACTGACATTAAGAATAGAAAGATTACTTCTGGACAAGCAACTGGTATCTTCTATCGTAATAGAAATTACGTTAGAGATATTGAGATCGTTTCTAGCACTTATGCTATCGATCCAGATCTGCTTGAGAGTGTGCTTTATGAGTTAGCTCCTTATGTATCGATTGGTTCTTCTGAACTGGTCTGCAATATGGCAGCTAAAGCTCCTAAGTCAAAAAAGAAAGCAGTAGCAGCCAAAAAGAAGGCTACTACTAAAACTGCAACTAAGAAGAAATCTACTGTAAAGTCTTCTGCTAAAGTTGCTATTGATGAAGAGGCTATGGAAGATGATGCAGAGGAAGAGCTTCTTCCTATTACTGATAAGTCTGTCATGGCTCCTACAGATTATTTCATTAGTCCTAAATTCAACTTTAAGACTATGGCAAAGAATCTGAAGAAGAAATATCAATTCCTTGAAGTCGAGAAGTCTGGAGACATTATCGTTCTTAGAGGATTGGTAAATTCTAGATACCAGTATGTCTTCATTAATGATAAATTCATCAATGGCTGTATTGATTTGATCAATATTATCAAAGCCAATGATGAATATTATAAACTTAATGGAGAAGTAGTAAGTATCTATAGCCTGATGAAAGCATTTGACTCTGTTGCACCGAGCGGTATTACAAGATACAAGGGACTCGGAGAGCAAAATCCGCAGCAGCTCAAGGAATCTGCGATGGATCCGATGGGCGCAAGAACATTAGTTCGTTACACTATTGAATCCGCAAAAGAGGAGATCGAAAGTATTAGATCTACTGAATCTAATATGTATGCTTTGCTCAGAGAGCTTAAAGTAGACCGTGATGAGGTCGAATAAAGAATAACAGGAAGGGCTATTAGCCCTTCCTGATTATTTTTTGCTTTATAACTATTTAATAAAGTTCTGACGCTAAACTAAACAATCATAAAGCAACTATCCCCACCCAATAGGTAGAAATAGTAGGATGCACACATATCATCCTAATTATTTTGATGTTTAGAAAATTTCTAGATATTAAAATAATTAGGATACAGCCCTGATAGCTGTATCCTAATACTTTTTTGATTATATACTATCTTTATGATAGATATAATAAATATAAAAAATAGAAAAGAGGTCAAAACAATGATCATTACAGAATTTAATGGTAAGTTAGTTCCTATTGAGATGAAAGAGATCATGCTTGAATATGCTCAATTCAATGTATTAAAACGTTCTTTTAATCTTGACCCTCCTAGAGCTGGTAATGGTACTAGCGCAAGAAGACAAAATCCTCATAATGATAGATTGAAAATTTCTACTAGAGATCCTGAAGATCAAAGTGTTACTATTACATTTCCTATCATTAGAGATGATAGTACTCCTACTGGATATACTATTGACTATGATCATAATGATGGTGGAGAAGAACTCAACAATACTCAGAAAAAAGATATTTTGATTGCAGCGAGATTAATTGAAAAGTATGCGATGGAAGAATTAGCAGCTTGCTATGAAGATAATACTTCTAGTGAAAATCAAAAAGCATTCGGAGTTGCTATGAAAAGAATGAATAAAGAACTGAAAGAGAACATTATGCAGGGAACGTTGCAGGCATTCAATCAAAAGGGTTTGAAATTTACGATGGATGATATTGCAAAGATTTTAGGGATCAGTAAAAAAACGATTTATCAGGTGTTTCGTGATAAGGAGGCTTTGTTTCTGGAAACGGTGGACTATTTGTTTGACCGGATCAAGGACAGTGAGCAGAAGATCGTAGAGAATCAGGAGATGGATACCCTGCAAAAGATTCACACAATCCTTGGTGTGATGCCGGAATGTTATCAGGATGTGGATTTTCGACAGTTATATCAGTTAAAAGAAAAATATCCGGAGATTTATCATCAGGTGGAAGTA
>ERZ1034952.806-NODE-806-length-27988-cov-17.017256_pt1 | contig 27988 bp, 14 predicted proteins | sample MGYA00520625_ERZ1034952 | MGnify/ENA primary metagenome ERZ1034952 (study PRJEB33766, sample SAMN09781773) | gut metagenome | biome: gut microbiome | host: Homo sapiens | place: Madagascar | study: EMG produced TPA metagenomics assembly of the PRJNA485056 data... | reverse complement strand
TGGGCTAGGAGCTTTTGGGCCTTCAGCCCGTTCTTGAACCACATGCGAAAGTTCAATAAATAAGATGACCTTGCGTTTTGCAAGGTCATCTTTTTGCGTTTTTGGGGTATCATAAACCTTTTCTCTTGTAACTTTTGAGCAAAAACACGGGTAAAGAATGCAAATTCTTGCTTTTTTTTCTTTTTTTTGAAAGAAAAAATATAATTTTGCAGGATGAATAATTCATGTAAATAACAATTATATTACAATCATACGCCAATGAAACGTTTTATGCTCTTTTCAATCTTTTGCTTCGTACAGATGCTGACATGCTTTTCTTATGCCAACTCTGGACGACTTTATACATCCAACGACCTGTCGAGTAGCTTGATTCGATGTATCATACAGGATAAGTATGGTTTCATTTGGGTGGGTACCAATTATGGACTGAATCGTTTTGACGGCTATAAATTCAGTACCTATCTTTGCAATCCTGCCGATACGACAACCATTCAGGACAATGATATCGTAAAACTCTATCCTTACAGCAAAGAGTTCCTCTTTGTGGCAACAAATCGTGGACTCTATAAATATTCCTATCTTACCAATAGTTTCCAGCATATCGTATTGGAAAAGAAAGATGAGAAGATAAGAGTAAGTTCTCTTATTGAGGATGGAAAGCATAATCTCCTGATAGGTACATCCGGGTATGGTGCCTATAGGTTGGATATGACTACAGGTAAAGTTACTCGCCTTTCAAGGAAATCTGCAAATTCAGTGGATGATTTCTTTGCTATGCTGTTCTTCGATGATGAGGGATATCTGTGGCAGGCTAATCATACAAAGGTGTTGAGAAAATATAAATACAATGGCAAGTCTATCAAACTGGTAAGTGTATATGAACCTAAAGATCTGTTTGGCATCCGTAAATTATATGCCACAGACAAGAAGGGGTTCTTTGTGGCGCATGCGGGCGGCATTATGCGCTATGATTATGCCTCGCATAGCTTCTCACGCTACGATTTCGATTTTTCAGCTCATCAGGGGGCAGGATATATCAGTGCTGTTACCTTGGATAAGTATGGCAATTTATGGTTGGGTACTTCGGGAGATGGAACTTTCAAGATACCGCATGGAAGCAGAAAGGCTTATCGGGTGGAGTTGAATAACCAATCGTTTATCTTTGATAATGCGCATATCAGCGATTTGTTGATAGATAGAGATGGTAATCAGTGGTATGGATGCTATATGAAAGGACTTTTCTTGTCGAATAATGATAAGAATGTGTTCCATCCGGTTTCTTTGGATGAATTGGGGGCTGGTATGGAAACCATTTCGTCTGTAGTGGGAGTTGCTGACGGATTGATGCTTTTTGTGGTCAAAAATCATGGGTTGTATCTCTTGGATGAGAAGACGGGCAATACCAAGCTACTACAAAGTCCTGCAGGACCAATCAAAGTGTACTCGGATTTTCGGAAGAAAGTTTATGTATATGGCCGTGATGGCATTTATGAGTATGATTGGATGTATCAGACTTACCGGTTGTTGTTGCCTTCCAATGGACTTTCTCTAGATGATATGCAGGTAGATGCTGCTGGTAATATTTATTTTACGAGCCAGGGCAACGGACTTTATGTATGGAATAGGAAGAGTGGCAAGATGACGCAATATCTGATGGATGATAAGCGTCCACACAAAACCATTTGCAATAACTGGATATCGGAGATCAGGTTAGATTCCCGGGGATGGCTCTGGTGTGCAACTGCCAATGGTGTGTCGTGCATGGATACCAAAACCGGATATTTTGACATCATTCTTTCTCGGCCTTTGTTAGAGGGTAAATCGTGCTATTCTACATTAGAACTGTCGGATGGTAAGATTGCTATTGCCACAGAGATGGGGCTTTATCTCTATGACAGGAAAAAACAGCAGACTACCCCTTGGCCTCATTCCGAGAGTATTAGCGGATTGAGAATTTATTCGCTGAAGAAGGATGTCAAGGGAAACCTATGGATGAGCTCTGCGCAGGGTATCTGGTGTTATGATAGTAAAGCTAAGTCGTTTTTCTCTTTTGAAAAGGGAAACGGACTCTTGACCAAGGAATATCTGGCTGGAGTAGTAGGTTCTACATCGGATGGGGTTATCTGTTATGGAAACTCCGAAGGTTTGACTTATTTCCAGCCTTCTGAGGTAAAGGATTATAATGAGAAAACGTCCGCCATTTATCTGTCGGGTGTGTTGCTTGATGGAAAGATGGCTCCGTTTATTGGAGATAATCTGAGTGTTCCGTCTGATTTCAAGTCGATAGTGCTCAGCTTCTCCCTGCTTGATTATCAGAGCGTGGGTAACATCGTGTTCCAGTATCGCATCAACGGGGGCAAATGGATCAGCAATGCGGCTGGAGACAATAGCTTCAACTTCACAGGTTTGTCGTATGGACATTATCGTATAGAAGTGCGTACCTATTGCAACGGCAAGTACTCCACATATAAAAAGGTGATCAACCTGGATGTGCTGGCACCTTGGTTCCTTACCGTTTGGGCGAAGCTCCTCTATCTCTTCCTGATTCTCGGCCTCACGGCTGCCGCTATCATTGTTTATCTGCGCAAGAAGAAGAGAGATATGGAAGAGGCTAAGATGCAGTTCCTCATCAATGCCACCCACGATATCCGTTCGCCGCTGACGCTGATTATGGAGCCTCTGAAGAAACTGAAGGAGCGATTGGGAAATGCTGAGGAATATCAGGCGGATATTGATACCATCGACCGAAACGCACAGCGACTGCTCACCCTGGTGAATCAGATTCTCGACAAGAGACGCCTGGACAAGCATCAGATGAACCTCTCGTGCAGGGAAACCAACCTGGTGGAGTTTTCGCAGGGCTTGGTTTCGCTCTTCACCTATAATGCCAACCTGCGTGGTATTCATATCAAGCTGGAGATGCCAGAGACGCCTGTGAATGCATGGATAGACCGCAACAAGCTGGATAAGGCGATAGCCAATCTGCTGTCTAATGCCTTTAAATATACGCCTAATGGCGGCGAAATCATCTTCCGCATTGAGAAGCAGGATAAGAAGGTGCTCCTGTATGTGATTGATAGCGGCAAGGGATTGGGAAAGAACGATGATGCCAAAACCCTGTTTGAGCGCTTCTATCAGGGAAAGAATTCGGCTGATATGCACCTGGGAGGTTCGGGCATCGGATTGAATCTCTGCCGATCCATCGTAAGGCTTCATGGTGGCGATGTGATAGCACGCAACCGAGAGGACGGAACGAGCGGTGCCTGTTTCATCATAGAATTGCCTTTGGGAAAAGAACATCTTAAGGATAGCCAGATTAATTCAGACTACGTGGTGAATGGAAAGAAACCGCAGAGAGGTGCGGCTAGCAGAAACAGTAAAATCCTGCTAGTGGATGATGATATCGAAATCTGCCGTTATCTCAAGTCGGAACTGAGCGACTGGTATCGCTTTGTAATCTGCAACAATGGCAAAGAGGCGCTGAAGCAGCTGCTTTCTGGTGATTTCGACCTGGTGGTAAGCGATGTGGTGATGCCGGAGATGGATGGTATCACGCTGCTTAGGAATATCAAGGGCAATGCCAATATCAGCCACGTGCCAGTCATCATGCTTACTTCCAAATCTGAAATCAGCGATAGGCTGGAGGGTATTAAGCTAGGAGCTGATGCTTATCTGGCAAAGCCGTTCAGCCTGGAGGAACTTCATCTCACGATAGACAATCTCATCGACAATGTACGTCGCCTGAAGGGTAAGTTCAGTGGTGCCTTGAAGCAGGACGACAAGGTGGAGAAGGTAGAAGTGAAAGGCTACGATGAGGAGCTGATGGAGCGTATCATGAAGGTAGTGAACGAGAACTTGAGCGATTCTGACTTCAATGTAGAGAAGATGTGTGATGAGGTGGGCGTAAGCCGTACTCAGCTACATCGTAAGTTGAAGGAAATGACCGGTGTGCCTACCAGCGAGTTCCTGCGAAACATCCGTCTCAATGAGGCTGCCCGATTGATAAGAGAGCATAAAATCAACATTACGCAGGTTTCGTATATGGTGGGATTTGCCAATAACAGTCATTTCTCCACTGCATTTAAGAAATATTTCGGAATGTCGCCTACGGAATATGCGGCAAAATATACTGAGTAAAGTTTTTGAAACACTAAATAAAGTCATTATGATTGTTTATTCGTAATTTTGCAGCGTTAAACGAATAAACAATCATAATGATGAATACAACGAAAATCTTGGCTTTCAGAAAGCCGTTACTGATGATTGTATGGCTGCTTGCCATGCAGGGCGCAGCTTTTGCCCAGAATCTGCGGGAAACTTTCTTTTCTCCCAATGGAAAGATTGAATGGAAGGCTGAGGGTGAGGAAAATAAGGTGAAGGTTTTTGAGGTAGCTTATCGCGATGCCTGTAAAGGAAATAAGGAAAGCCAGGTGCTTCATATTACCGGTTATGGTTTGAATACCAGTGATGGTGGAGGAAGAAATCTAGTCTTGAAAGACATTTCCAAACCCAAGTATATTTCGGAGCATTATCAGATGCTCATGGGAAAGAAGAGTGAATGCAAGAACGAGGCGAATGAAATAGTTTATACCTTTGAGGATGATCTGCAGCGCCCGTTGCGCATGGTGGTTCGCCTTTATAATGATGGTGTAGCCTTTCGTTATGAGTTGGAGGGTTTGCAGCATACGTCAATCAAGCAGGATTTGACTACTTATCATATCAGTGAAGGCACGCGCCGGTGGTTTCAGGAATGGACGGAGTCTTATGAGAATTTCTTCCCTTTATCCACTACCAGTAAAGGTGGAAAACAACATTGGGGCTATCCTTGTCTGCTTGAGCAGAATGGTGTGTACTCTCTTATTACTGAAGCTGGTATAGAACGAATCAACAGTGCCTCTTCCTTGAAGAATGGGCAGAATCCGGAGGACTATCATGTGTTCCTGGATGAAAACACACAGCATTATTCGGGTAATTGGAAATCTCCCTGGCGAGTGGTTGTCATTGGAAAGAAGCAGGATCTGATAGCTTCGACCCTGGTAACTGATGTCAGTGCCCCTTGTCGTCTGAAAGATACTTCATGGATTAAACCGGGAAGTGTAAGCTGGATTTATTGGGCTTACAACCATGGCTCTAACGACTTGAATATCATTAAAAAGTATGTAGATATGGCGAAGACCTTGCATCTGCCATACGTATTGATTGATGCAGAATGGGATGAGATGAAGAATGGTGCCACCATCGAGGAGGCTTTGAAATATGCTAAGGATAGGGGTGTGAAGCCTTTGCTCTGGTATAATTCTTCTACTGCATGGATTAAGGCTTGGGGTGCACCAGGTCCTCACAATAGACTGAATGCTCCGGAAAACAGGGAGAAGGAGTTTGCCTGGTTGGAGAAAATGGGCGTAGCTGGAGTGAAGATTGACTTCTTTGCTGGCGATAAACAGGAAACGATGGAGTATTGCATCGATCTCTTGGAGTGTGCGGCACGCCATCATCTTACGGTTAATTTTCATGGTGCTACTGTTCCCCGCGGCTGGCAGCGCACTTATCCCAACCTGCTCTCTACCGAGGGTGTGTATGGAGCGGAATGGTATAATAATGAATCTGTGCTGACAAAAAAGGCAGCTTGCCATAATGCCACCTTGCCATTTACCCGCGGCATCGTGGGTTCGATGGATTATACGCCTTGCACCTTTTCTGATTCTCAGCATCCGCATATCACTACCCATGCTCATGAGTTGGCTTTGCCAATCTTGTTCGAGTCGGCTTTGATGCATTGGGCTGATAAGCCGGAGAGTTATCTTGCCCAGCCAAAGGAAGTGCAGGATTTTATCTCGAACATGCCGACTGCATGGGATGAGACGCGATTGCTCAGTGGTTATCCGGGCGAAAGTGTCGTGATGGCTCGCAGAAAGGGAAGCACCTGGTATGTGGCTGGCATTAATGGCAAGGATGAATCCCAGAAACTGGCCCTGAATTTATCTTCTCTGACAAAGCAAAACTCACGTGTTGTTTTGTTCGAGGATAGCGGAACGGCAAAAAATCCTTGGAAAATTTCATACCGTAAGGTTAGTGGTATGAAAGAGTATATCACAGCACAGCCTCGTGGTGGCTTTGTGATGGTTATCAAATAATTAATGTAATCAATAAGCAGGAAAATGATGAATTCGTTATTTCGTAAAGTTGTTGCCGTAGCAGGTCTCATGCCTTTATGCATGGTGGCTTCAGCTGGGAATATGGGCACTGGAGAGGTTCATGCCGTATTCAATGGTTTGGAATGGCAAAAAGGAAAAGGCAAGTTGCTTGTGCAGTTTGTCAAGCCGGATGTGGTGAGAGTTAGATTCCAGCCAGAGGGTAAGTTTGCCGGTAATGGAACGGATGTGTGTGTGCCGCGCAAGGATAGGAAAATAAAACTGCGTTATGGAAAGGATTATCTCTCCATGACATCAGATAGTCTGGTGGTTACGATCAATCAATCTTCGGGGGCTATCTCTTATTTCGATCATCAGCATCATCTGCTCCTATCAGAAAACCTGAAGAATCCCCGTTCTTCACAGAAAGTTTATCAGGAGAAGGTAACTTTTAATGAGAAAACCCGCAGGGTGGTGCATACGGCAAATGGTGATGTTGAGGAAATGGACGTGCTGAAGCGGGATACACTGGGCTCGGCTTATCGCTATCAGATGAACTTCAACTGGAAGAAAGATGAGGCTATCTATGGTTTGGGTTCCCATATCGAGGACTACATGAACCTGCGAGGCAAGAAGATGTGGCTTTGTCAGCACAATCTGAAGGCGATGGTACCGGTGCTCAACTCTACGGCTGGTTATGGCTTGCTCTTTGATGCAGGCTGTGCCATGATATATAATAATGTGGAGGATAGCAGTTATGTGGAAATGGAAGCTGCGCAGGAAATTGATTATTACATGATGAAGGGACACAACATGGATGCGGTGGTTGCTAATTATCGCCAGCTTACTGGTGAGTGCCCGATGATGCCGCAGTATCTTTTCGGCTATACTCAGTCGAAGGAACGCTATTGCAGTTCCAAGGAACTGGAGAGCATCGTCAGGGAATATCGCCAGCGCAGGATTCCGCTTGATATGATCGTACAGGATTGGAGTTACTGGTCTGCAGGGCATTGGGGAGAGATGAAGATGGACCCGAAGTTTTATCCCGACAAGAAAGCTTTGGTAGATTCGCTTCATGCCATGAACTGCAAGTTGATGATTTCTATCTGGCCTAATGCGCAGTTCTGTCCTCAGCACGATGATTTCAAGAAAAGGGGATGGATATTGCCGGGTGGTTCTGTCTATGACGCTTACAAGCCGCAGGCCCGTTCGCTCTATTGGGATTATGCCAACAACGAATTCTTCAAGAATGGGTTTGATGCGTGGTGGTGCGATTCCTCAGAACCTGTGGATGGCGACTGGAACAATCCGATGCGCAAGGGGTATGGCTATCAGAACCATGCCGAGCGATGGAAACTCAACACTCGGGCATTGAGTGATATGCTGGGAGCAGAACGCAGTCAGACTTACTCTCTTTATCATGCAATGGGAATCTATGAACATCAGAGAGCGGTGACGGATGAGAAGCGAGTTGTTAATTTAACCCGTTCTTCGTATGCCGGTCAGCAGCGCTTTTCTACCATCACCTGGAATGGAGATACTTATGCCTCATGGAAGAGCTTTGCCCAGATGATTCCCGCAGGCTTGAATTTCATGGCTACGGGATGTCCTTATTGGACGATTGATGTAGGTGCATTCTTCGTAGGTCCTGACAAATGGAACCGTTGGTTCTATAAAGGCGAGTTCCCTAAGGGGTGCAACGACCCTGCTTATCGTGAACTATACACGAGAATGTTCCAGTTTGCCACCTTCCTGCCTATGCTTCGAAGTCATGGTACTGATACTCCCCGAGAGGTATGGCGATTCGGCAATCCGGGCGAACCTTTCTATGAGAGTATAGTCAACCATATCAGGTTGCGCTACGAGCTGTTGCCATATACCTATTCGCTGGCTTCGAAGGTGACAAGAGAAGGCTACACCATGACACGTGCCTTGGCTTTCGATTTTGCCTCTGATTCCATTGTCCATGATATAAAGGACGAGTTTATGATGGGACCATCTTTCCTTGTTGCACCAATGACTAAACCATTAATGCAGTATGGCGAGGCAAGCAGAAAGATGTACCTTCCAAAAACAGATGCAGGCTGGTATGACTATTGGACGGGTAAGCATGAGGATGGAGGCAGATGGATAGAGGCGGCAGCTCCTATAGAGCATTCTCCTCTCTATGTGAAAGCAGGCAGCATCATCCCATTTACTGTATGCCAGCAATTCACTGGGGAGCAGCCTGATGCACCTTATACTATTAAGATATATCCTGGAGCAGATTCCGACTTTGAAATCTATGAGGATGCCGGTGATGGCTATGCCTATGAGCAGAATGCCTTTGCCACCTATCGTCTGCATTGGAATGACAAGGCTAAAACCCTGGAAATTTCAGCGAGAAAGGGAAGTTACGGGAATATGGTGAAGGAAAGACAGTTCAACATTGAACTCCTTGACGGAAGCAAGAATACGATTATATATAAGGGAAAGGCTCTGAAAGTAGCTATGGGTAACGATGGCATGAGAAATCTGGTGCCCGCTTCTTGATGATTCAAGGAGTTCATCACGATAATTACGATCTCTGGAAATCGAAGTATCAGCCATGGAACTCTGTTAATATCGGTCCTAAGCGCGATTTGCTCCGTGAGTGGGTGAATGCTTGCCATAAGTATCACATGCGCTATGGAGTTACGTTCCACCACGAATATACCTGGCGGAGGATTGGGTAGCCTTCTTATCCCAACTGGGATGGACTGGACGGACATGTGGGCGGACATTATCTGTCGGCTCTCGCCATCAATGCGACCACAGGCAATGAGCATGGAGGCATGAACGAAGTGCTTGCGGATGCATACGCTATTTTCGCATGTTGCGAGGTCAGCTTTTCTGTTTTAGCTATCCAAAAAACGCTTCGCACTTTGTTTGGTGCGAAGCGTTTTTTTAGAATGTATTGAATGTATTATTTGATGTGGATGGTGTAATTCTTGCTGATGCCCTTATAGGTGCATTTCACATAAGCCTTGTCTTGCAAGGTCTTAGGCTGAAGAATCTCTATCTCCACATTTTTGTTGGTGGATGATGCGGTGATATGAGGAGCGGTCTTTTCACCATCTTGCAATGCGGCGATGACATCATACTCATTGTAACCGAAGTTGCCATTCTCATTGGTCATTCTCGTTGGAATGGTAGGAACATTGAGCTTTCTGCCGTTCATCTTGATTTCGATGATAGGCGATACTGGGCATTCCATGTTCTCGCCCTTCTTGGTGAATCCGAGGCCCTCCAGTTCGCAAAGTTGCTTGCCCTCACCTTCGGCGATGAGATAGATGGCATGTTTCTTGCCGATACCATCGACCTTGTCAGCTACGTCCAGTGTCAACTTTTGGATTCCTTGTGCAGAAATCTGGGTAGGCACGGTTAGCTCACCAAGCAATTTGCCTTTCCATGTCTTGTTTGCCCATGGACCATCCATCATTACTTTGATCTTGAAGCTCTTTTGCGTTTTTGCCTTCACAAAGATATTAAGTTGGGTGCCGTTTCCTTTTTTTGTTCCCTCAAAAGGTTGCAATCCTTTCTGTGCTTTGCTGAGACCGCCGAATCCGAAATACTTGAATCCAACGATATCACCAGCGTTCATGTTTACAGGCATGTGGTTGTTCCATACGTCCCAGGCATCCTGCATGGCTTGGTTGTTGCTCAGATAGCTGGCGATACCAGCAGAATAGTAGTGGTATGGATTCAAGCCGTATATCTGGAATCCTTCCGAAGTGACTTCTGCTCCCGTGTATTCTGTGTTGTCGGATGCTTTGGCGGTCCAGATGCCTTTCTTGTTGTATGGATCGTATGCCCTGATAACCACTTTTCCGCCTTTTTCCACAGATTTCTTATCCCATTGGATGGTAACGGGAGCAACGACAGACTGACGGGCAAACCCAAATCCACGTGGTGGGCGATGATAGAACACATACCATTGACCGTTGATTTCCTGTAGGCTTCCATGGGTGTTATGGGCGGCATTGCTGGTGATTAACTTGGTGCCGTCTTCGTTAGGAACCACTCCACGTGAGTCAACCAATACACCACCATTCTTCCATGGACCTAATGGGGTGTCTCCATAGGCATATCGCAAGGTGGAGTTGGTGTTGCCTAATCCGTATTCCTTTCCGGAATAGCCGGAGTAAATCATCACATACTTGTTGCCTACTTTTCGGATGGATGATGCCTCGAAGAAGTTGAAATCAGTAGGCTTCTGTCCCTTGATGATAGGGTAGGTTGTTCCCTTAGGGTCTCTTACGTTGCCTTGTGCGTCGCAAGCTGGCAGCGAGTACTTGATGAGCTCAGTACCTGGTCGGAGTGAGTACATGGTGCTAGGGTCGAGTTGCGCTGCTGATGAATGTTGGAATCCCCAGTAGCCGTATGCTCTGAATCCTGTGTCGTAATCTGGATCCTTTGGGTCAGTGATATTCTCGATGTATACGGAAGGGTCGAAGTCGAGGATGCTGCCTGGCAGCTCTTCCGTTCCATCTGCATTGAGGTTGATGGGAGTGAAAGGACCATCAGGTCGCTTGCCTTTGCAGACCATTCTCACACGCTTGTATCCTCGGGAGTGAGGATAGAGATAGTAATCTTTTGTTCCATCTTTTCGTTTTATCTCTACCAGATCGGGAGCAAACATGGTGTCCCATTGATTGTTGATGTGATAGGAAAAAATGGCACCTTCGTCTCTCCACTGGGTGAGGTCTTCTGTTGGGGCAGACCACATGCGTATGTCTGATCCGCAGTAAGACTTGAAGGATGTGTCGTGAGAGCCTATGATGTAAGCTCTGTACTTCCCTGGGTTGTCAGGGTCTTCGAATACTCTAGGTTCTCCGTCTGGCACATGCTCCCAAAGTGGGAGATATGGATTTTGTGCCATGCAAGGAGTGCTGAGCGAAAGCAATGGGATGGCTGTGAGCATGAATCCCATGCACTGATTTTTGATTTTTATCATATTGCTATATATTATAATGTGTTTGTGCTTGCAAAGTTATAAAAATAATGATATAATTGATGTTTCGTATGTTCCTTAAACATATAGTCTTGTTACAAGTTTAAATTTGCGATGTTTTTGCAACATATAGAAAGGTGATCTATGTTAATGGTAAGATGGCAGGTCATCATGTTAGCGCTTTAGTCTTAGATGTTGACTTAATTGGGCAGTATTTATCATATTTTTGTTGATGTGGGAATGTACGCCAAAGTGTTTGGAACATGGAGAAAAGTTGTTCTTGGAGCAAAGTTGTACCTTTGCATAAAAAAGGGAATAGGTGGGGCAATCCCCTTCTTCTCTATTTTTCATAATTTCTCTATTTTAATAATATTACAGTATGAAATTTCAAATGAAGATCAACTTTCCATGGTCAAGGTCTCTCTTAGCCTGTTGTTTTGTGATGTTTGCCCTCACTGCAATGGCTGATTCCTTTATCAGCTTCCAACAGCAAGGGGGAGCATTCCCTATTTCCACCGCCTCTCAGATGTCTGGTATCTGCATGGATGCTCACGAAAAACAAGGTGTGAAAAGAGCAGCGGAAGACCTGCGTAAGGATATCTATACCGTGTCGGGTCGTTCACCCAGAGTGTGCTGCCAGGGCGAGGATGTGGTGCGTTATCCCATCCTCATTGGTACATACGGAGTGAGTGAAGCTATTACTCGCCTTGCCAAGAAAGGCATCTTGCCAGAGCGTTCGCTCAAGGGCAAGTGGGAGAGCTTTGTCATCAAGACCATTGATCATCCTGCCAAGGGCATGGAGCGTGCCTTGGTGGTGGCTGGTAGCGATATGCGTGGCACCATCTATGGCATTTACGAGATTTCCCGACAGATGGGGGTGTCGCCTTGGTATTGGTGGGCGGATGCGCCGATAGCCAAGCATGAGGAGGTCTTTGCCAAGCCATGCTCTGTGGAGAGTGGAGAGCCGAAAGTGAAATATCGTGGTTTCTTCATCAATGATGAGTTCCCTTGTATGACCACCTGGGCTAGAAATAAGTTTGGGGGCATGAACAGCCAGATGTATGCCCATGTCTTCGAACTCCTTCTTCGCCTCAAGGCAAACTGCCTCTGGCCTGCCATGTGGGGCTCGTTCAAGGAATACAAGCCTTTGGTACCTATCCTGAAGGATGAGAACGGACTGTATGAGGGCAACTGCTTCAATGAGGATGATCCGGAGAATGCCCGACTGGCTGATGAATATGGCATCGTGATGGGTACCTCGCATCATGAGCCGATGCAACGCTCGCAGCAAGAGTGGATTCGACATAAGAAGAACTATGGCAATGGTGAATGGAACTGGTTGACCAATAAGAATGCCATCAAGCGTTTCTTCCGAGAGGGAATCGAGAATAGCAAGGGTTACGACAAGCTCGTGACCATCGGTATGAGAGGTGACGAAGACCGTCCGATGACCGATGCAGGTAGTAGAGAGGCTAACTTCCGGCTGATGGAACAAATCATTTCGGAACAGCGAAAAATCATAGCTGATGTCACCAGGAAACCAGCCGCCGAGACCCCACAGGTCTGGACACTCTACAGTGAGGTGCTCGATTATTATGACCAGGGACTCAAGGTGCCCGATGATGTCATCGTGATGCTTTGCGATGACAATTTCGGTCATGTGCGCCGACTTCCTGATAGAAAGAAAAATTTCCACAAGGGCGGCTATGGTATGTATTATCATGTAGGCTATTATGGTGCCCCAAGAGCCAGCAAGTGGCTCACCATGTCGCATATCGCCGAGATGTGGGAGCAGTTGCAAGCCACTTATCAACATGGTGTGGATAAACTCTGGATGCTCAATGTCGGTGATATCAAGCCCCATGAGTTTGCCATCGACTTTTTTATGAACATGGCATGGAATCCCGATGCCTTCGATGCCAGCAACCTGGAGCAATATGCACAGGGATTCTGTGCCCAGCAGTTTGGTGATAAAGAAGCGAAAGAGGCTGCTCGTCTCTTGATGAGCTATGGAAGATATGCGTCTAGGGTGCAAGCCGAATTGCTGGATGACAAGACATACAATTTGCAGACGGGAGAGTTTAAGGGCGTACGGGATGAATTCCTGGCCTTGGAGGCACGAGCCCTGCGTCAGTATATCAGTTTGTGCCCAGCGGCAAGGGATGCTTATCAAGAGCTAGTGCTCTTCCCAATACAGGGCATGGCAAATCTCTATGATATGTATTACTCTTTGGCGATGAACAAGCAACTCTATCGTGAGGGACGTATTGAGGCTAATACATGGGCAGATAGGGTGGAGGAATGTTACAAGAGAGACTCCTTGCTCTGCGACAATTATAATCACCATATCGCCAATGGCAAGTGGAATCACATGATGGATCAAGTGCATATCGGCTATCAAAACTGGCATGCCCCGCAGCATCAAGTTATGCCTATGGTATATCGCATTCAGCAGAGTACCCCTTTTGCCGTTACGCAGCCTAGTACAGGCTACGTGTTCGAGCAAGATGGCGGCATGGTGGTGATGGAGGCAGAGCATCTCTTCTCACTGACACCTGCTGAATCAGAGAAGTCGCAGTGGAGACTCATCCCTGGTTTAGGACGAACGAAGTCGGGTATAGCTCTCTTCCCATATACCCAGCCAACAGCAGGAGCGTATCTTACCTATAAGATGAGATTTAAGACAGATATGGATTCGGTGGATGTACATCTTGTTACCGATGCAGTGATGCCCTTTGTGCTGGGCGGTCATTATGTGGCAGTGTCGCTGGATGGTGGCAAGGAAGAGATTGTAGGGCTGAATCAGAATCTGAACTGGGAGCATAAGTACGACTTGATGTATCCTACAGCCGCATCGCGCATCATCGAGAAGAAGGTGAGGATGGCTGTAGGAAACACGGGGAAGGCTGAACATACCTTGAGGCTTCGTCCTATGCAGCCTGGTATTGTATTTGAGAAAATACTCATCAATCTTGGCGGGTATAAACCTACTCATCTAGGAATGCTAGAGAGTCCTTACGTGAAGTAAGGGCGCACTTCTACCCCTTTTTTTTGCTACTTTTGTAGCGCAAAACAACAAAATAGACAATAACAAAGAATAAACAATTGATTTTATGAAGAAATATATCTTGTTGGTAGGTATGCTGCTGGGAGTAATCTCCGCTGTGGATGCAGCCGAACAGTTTGTAAAGTTTGACAAGGCTTCAGCTGAAAAAGTCCTTCTCTTGACGGGCACGAAGGATACCATCCGCTATAGTCCTTCCGACTGGAAGGGAGTGAAGATGGCTGTCGCTAACTTGCGCCATGACTTGCGTAGCGTGACGGGCAGTGAGTATGCTCCCGTCGTGGTGGCTACAGTAGGAAAAAGCGAAATCGCCAAGAAATATCCCAAGCAATCCAAGCAGTTGAAGGGCAAATGGGAGCAATATCTCATTTTCACAGACAAGGGACAACTGGTGATTCTCGGTTCCGACAAGCGTGGTACTATTTATGGTATCTATGAGTTGTCTCGCCAGATAGGTGTGTCGCCTTGGTATTGGATGGCGGATGCGCCTATCGCCCATCATGACCAGCTTTATGTCTTGCCTGGTACTTATACGGATGGAGAACCTAAGGTGAAATACCGTGGCATCTTTATCAATGACGAGTGGCCCTCTTTTGGTGGATGGTGCGGCAATCAGTTTGGGGGCATCAATTCCAAGGCTTATAGCCATATCTTCGAACTATTGCTCCGTTTGAAAGCCAATTACTTCTGGCCGGCGATGTGGGGCTCACGCTTTAACGAGGATGACCCCAAGTCGCCACAGTTGGCAGATGACATGGGCATCGTGATGGGTACCTCCCATCATGAGCCGATGATGAGGGCACATAAGGAGTATGTGCGTCGCAAGGCTGAGGTGGGTCCATGGGATTATGCACAGAACCCTGAGCGCATCGAGAAGTTCTTCTCTGATGGCTTGAAGCGCAACAGCAAGTATGAGAACATCATCACCATCGGTATGCGAGGTGATGGCGATGTGGCGATGGGCAACGGCAAGGACGAGGACAACATCAAGACATTAGGAAAGGTGATTGAGGCTCAGCGTCGCATCATCAAGGATTGCTATGGCAAGCCGGCAAGCTCTGTGCCGCAGCTCTGGGCTATTTTTACTGAGGTGCAGCGATACTATGATGCGGGATTCACCGTGCCAAATGACGTAACCCTGCTCTTCTGCGACAACAACTGGGGCTATATCCGCCGCAAGGGTACTGCTGCAGAGCGCAAGCGCAAGGGTGGACTGGGCTTGTATTATCACATCGACATGAATGGTGGTCCTTGGAACGATCGCTGGGTGAACACCACAACCATCCCGAAGCTCCGTGAGCAGCTGCATGAGGCATACGCCAGCGGCATCGACCGCATCTGGATCATCAACGTGGGTGACTTGAAGCCAAAGGAGGTGCCTATCGACTTCATCATGGATTATGCATGGAACCCAGATGCGGTGAAACCAGGAGATGAACTGCCATGGTTGGAACGATTCTCTCAAAGCATCTTCGGCAAGGAATATGCCAAGGAAACAGCTGACTTGATAGCCAAATACAGCAAGTATAATCTTCTGCGCAAGCCTGAGGCTCAGGTGCCAGGCTTGTTTAATGAGCATGAGATGCTGGTGATGTCACAGCGTTGGCAGTCGCTGGTGGAAAGAGCTGAGCTGTTGCGCAAGCAGATGCCTAAGGAGAAGCAGGATGCTTTCTACCAGTTGGTTTATTATCCAGTGGTGGCTAGTGCTGGTGTGGCAGAAATATACAATCATGCCACCATGGGCGACAGCCTCGGTGTGGAGGTCTTGATGAAGAAAGACCAGCAGTTGAGCGACTATTATAATAATGTGTTGGCAGGAGGCAAGTGGAAAGGCATGATGATGGATAATCACATCGGCTATACCCAATGGTCTATCCCTGACAAGAATCGCAACCCGATGACCTTGGGTATGAAGATAGAGCATCCATTAAATGTACCTGTTTCCACCACGGAGATTGGCATTCCAGCCTATCAGTACAGCCGAATCAAGGAAGGCAAGAATGCCAAGTGGATATTCCTGCCAGACTTGGGCAGAGGTAAGGGCTGCATGGGCATTGACCATGTGATGGCAGCAAGTGAGCCGGATGGCAAGGGTGCATCACTGGAATACGATTTCGAGCTTTCTTCCGATATGCAGCAGCTTTCCATCGCCCTCGGCATTCTGCCAACCCAGGATGTCTATCCAGCTCGTGGCCTTCGCATCGGCGTGCAGATAGATGACCAGCCCTTGCAGATTGTGGATGCTCGCGCAGGATTTGTGGATACCTTTGCCGAGTACACTCCTCAGAACCTCGCTGTGTCCAAGGTGTTGAAACCATTGCCTCAGCAGCCTAAGCTGGTTTTGAATGGTTGGTGGAAAGGGAAGAAGCTGTTGCGAAGAGATGAAATCTTTGACAACCAGCGTTGGTTGGCAGCTACGTCATCATCTGCAGTCAAGGCTGGCAAGCATACGCTTCGTGTCGTGATGATAGACCCTGAGATTGTCTTGGAGCAGGTGGTTATCAATCCAGACAACAGCAGATACAGCTATTTCGGGCAAAACTTGTAGGTGAAATGTCTTAAACATGCTTTTCTGAGGACTTTGAAGGAGTGCTGGAACATGAAACAAGGTTTTTGGAACATAAACCAAAGCCTTGTTTCTCTTTTTGCAGTAAATTTGCAGCCGAATCAGATCAGAAACGAATGTTTAAGCTGAATTTTAAGTCTAGTAATATAGACCTATAAAATATAAAACATAACATATAACAATTTTAATATTTAAAAACTTAAGATTATGAAGAAAAAGTATTTTAAACCAGAAATTGAAGTGCATGAAATGCAACTTCAGTGTTCATTGTTGGCAGCCTCCTATTCTAATGAGGATAAGGAGTATTATCCAGAGGATGATACTTATTATGATGGTTCGCTAGGATAAACTTATGTCTGGTAAGTAGATAATAAGTTATTTGTTTATTGGAATTAATAATTTGGAATAGAATAGATTATGAAAAAAATAATACTTTCTGTATGTGCTGCCCTTATGCTTTTCTGTGGGGGGGGCATCTGCTAAGGTCTCTACAATGAAGAGCAATTTCATCATAGGAACTTCTGATGCAAAATATAATGCAGAGACTGGTAAATTTGAGTGGACAACAACTTCTAACAACTGGATGAATTTGTTCACAAACTTGACAGGTCAACTTTCTAAATACAAGCATCTGAAGATCAATCTCACAGAGGCAACCCATGGCTATCGTTTGCTCTTTTATAAGGGCAAAGATAATTTTGTCAAGTTTATGAATGAAACAGATCTTAATGTTGACTTGGATCTTACAACATTGGAGTTGACGAACGGTTGGACCATTGATGAAATAGATAGAATCTGTATTTCTGGTTTAGATGGCAATGGTACCCTTACTCTTAAGCCTGCTGATGTTACCCTTGAGACAGATGACATTGAGACTCTGACCGTTACCACCACGGTGAATCCACAATCTGATATTAACACCCCATTCCAGTGGTACAAGGGTGCTGAGCCTAGAACTTTAGCCGTGGAGAATAATATCGGTAAGACAGGAGTGTCTGTTTTATGGGGATATGGCTATAATAACAGTGAGGGTGAGGGCTATTTCAATCTGAATGGTTATAGTGCTCTTCTTGTAAATGTTAACAATTTTGATGCTACCAAGAATAAAACTTTCCGTGTGATGAGTGCGGACGACAATCATGCCGTTATAACAATGACAGGCGATGAGACATTGGTTCCTTTCAGCGTCGCTAAGTGTACGTCACTGAAAGGTGGTTTAGGGGCAAAGGTTGAGCAGGAAATCACCTCCATCGACTTCATCGGTGAGTATCAGGCTGTCAACACAGAGTCTCCTTTCGCAATCGCAGCATCTAAGGGCTCTAACGTCTCTTACGACCGTAATTTCACCATGAATCAGCCATGCACCGTTTGCTTGCCTTTTGCTTTGACGGCAGAGGAACTGGCAAATGTAGGTAAGGCTTATACCTTGTCTGCAGTTAGTGGTTCTAAGGCAACCTTTACCCCAGCTGCTTCAATCGTGGCTTACACGCCATACCTCTTGATACCATCCGCTGATGGCAAGCTCTTGGAGGAAATTGCTGCAGCCAAGGACATCGCTGATGTTCCTGATGAGGCTAAGACATCTGTATCTGGAGGCTATTCTTTCGTTGGTACGCTTCAGGCAAAGCAGTCAGTCAAGACAGAAGGCGTGGAGGTTTATGGATTCAGTGCAAGCGAGGGCAAGTTTGTTCATGCGGGCGCCAACGCTAGCATTGATGCCTTCCGAGCATACATTTCTGTTCCATCTACGGCTCTTTCTACTGCTGCATCTCGTTCTATCGACCTCGATTTCGGTGGCACAACTGGCATTAATGAGATTCAGAACGCCCAGTCTTCTTCTGCAGCGGCAACCTATGATGTTGCAGGCAAGCGAGTAGGCAAGAACTACAAGGGCGTTGTGGTAAGCAACGGTAAGAAGAAGATTCAAAAGTAAAAAATAAGAATTCATACAAAATCCTGTTAACGAAGGTGCTTCGGCAAGAAGTACCCTCGTTATGATACATATCTTTGCACCTGGAGTAGAGAAAACTGGATGGAAGATTCTGGCAACGGTGGATAGAAAGCTACTTTCAAAAACACTCTTCACTCTTCGTAGATATATTGTAAATTATTAATATACAGCCGTTTAGATGCGTGAGGAGTGGTGACCTACTCTTCACCACTCTTCACCCCGACAACAGCGATGGTAGACCTCCCGATTTTTTCTCCCGACGCATCATTTTGTGCTCGGCAATGGCAAAAAGTTGCCCTAGTAAAGGGCAATATTGTGCCATAGTCCGGCAATAAATGGAATGTGCCTCTTCTCAACTCGTCAGGACTATCAAGACGATTGTAAATTTGCAGCCAAACTGTAAAAAAGCGTGTTTTGATTTAGAAAAATAATTTTTATATGACACATGTTAAAAGAATAATTGAGATTACGATATATACCAAAAGATTACTTTTGGTTATAGTTTTTGTACTTTTTAATCTTTTTGTCCTCATGGCTCAGAGTAATGTTTCAAAAAACATTAACTTGCTTTCTGTTGATCAGTCACACAATTCATTGCGAGTTGGTGACGAAATGCTAGGGAAGGAATTGGTGTGGTGTGATGATATATGGAATTTAAAAGGTGCAGATGTCTTGGACGATAGTATTCCAGAGAAAATCTCAGATTTTGGAGAGTCTGTTACTCGATTAAGATGTGGCAATCGTTTTTGTTATCATTCAGAGAATGATAGCTTATACCAGATTGGGCATGTTAATAATCAACTGCTGATGTTTTATTTGCAGCCAGAGTGCTTGTTAAGGTATCCATTTGTCTTGAATGATAGCTTGCAAGGCACATTTTTTGGTAAGGGTTTATATTGTTATCGTTTAGCTGTGGCTACGTATGGTACGTATCATACAAAGTTTATGAAGGTGGGAACATTGTGCCTTCCTGATGGTACAGAAGTGTCTGGTGTTGGACTTGTTCAAACAGAAAGAGTTCTTTTGACAAAGACTTACCCTGCAATTCAATCATTCTTGCGTGGGGATTATTTTTATAAAGACAGCATTTTGGCACATTTCACATCGGGCAAAGATGTAGAGAAAGAAACGGTTCAAAGACTATATGTACGAGGATACCGCTATCCTGTGGTTGAGGCATATAGTAAAAGAAGATGTTCGGATGATTCTCTCATAGTTAGAAGGCTTTTCTATTTTCCGATGGAGGAACAGGTCAATTTGCCATTAGACGAGAAGAATATGGCGATAAGAAAAGAGCTTCTGGACCTAGATGGGGATTTAAAGTCTTTGCAAAAATTGGACCTTGATAAAAAAGAAAATGACAACTTCAAGCAATATGCTTTCTATTATGATGTTTCAACGCGACAAGCAAAATTATCGTATGAATGTTTGCATGATGTTGAGATGACTATTGTATTGTCTGATAGTCAGGGACGCATTTTTAAAAGAAGAAACGTGCATGAGTCTGAAGTTAGTCTTACTTTTGATTGTAATGGATTACCTACAGGACAATATTTGTTACGTGTCAATATAAATGAAGAGACAGCTAAACTAGAAAAGTTTAATATAAAATAGCTTGCTTTATGAAGATAACTAATTTTTCGCTTATTATGGTTGCCATGGTATTGATATATATGATGGCACAGCCTGTTAGCGCCCAAGAAAAATTGCAGAATGACTCTGTAGCTTTGGTTAATGTGAATTCTAGTAGTGAACCATCTTTGCGAGTTTCTATACCAGCCTCTCCACAGGCATTGGCATTTCAGCGTGTAGGTGAGTTTGATGTGAACAATTCTTCTGGCATTCCTGATATAAATATACCATTATTTGAAATTGATCATTTTGGCTATAAAATCCCTATGTCACTTCGTTATGAACCTTTACCATTCAAGGCAGGGTATCATTATGATGTGTATGGTTATGGTTGGACTTTACAGGGAAACTCTTGTGTTTCACGTACGATAAATTCACAGCCAGATGATTGCTTTGATTTCAAGTTGTCTAAAGATTTTATGAATAAATATATTGGGAATGCCGCTTATAGCCTTAATTCTAACAACTGGGAGTATGATAACTTTAGCGTCGTATTACCAGATGGTTCTAATTTTGATTTTGTCATTCAAAATTTAGGTAATGGTGCATACGGTTATAAAGTATCAAATGGTAGATCTGTAAAAATTACTTTTCAGAGACGTCTTGAATCTTTTGTTATAATTGATGAAGATGGAGTAAAGTATACTTTTGATGTTATTGATTATACACGTGGGGTAAGCCGTCCTGTGACTTGGAATCTGAGTAGGATTGATTTGCCCTATTCAGATATTCCTATTCTATTTTCTTATGAAACCATACTTAATACTAACTATGCGCAAGTTTTAGATACGCCATATCTTTATTTGTATCATAATCATAAATATGCTGGCAATTATGCAGGTGAATTACCTGATGAAACAATCATGAAGCATGGGAAGGTAGCTGGAACTGCTTCTAAATATGACATGAAATTGCTGACAGGAATATGGTATGGTCCTACTCATATAGCTTTGGATTATGTATATGGTTCTAATCAACATGGTTACAATCATCTAAAAAGAATTACGGTAAAGGATAATGCTGTTGTAAAAAGATATTTTGATTTGTCCTACCAAAAGAAAACGGTAATGTCCTTCCAAGATTCAGTGGCTCTGTTGAAGAGTTTAACGATACATGGCGTAGAGGCTAGTCAAACTCCGATGGTATATACTTTTAAATATTCAACTGTTTCAAGAATGAATGGAGCTGATTATTGGGGAAATCTTACTAATCAATTTGTAAACTTTACCATTGCAAATATGAATGCATTTGTGGAAAATGGTATATCATGGTTGCCTACAAATGGATATCCTGCTTATCGAATTAAGGAGAAAGATGCTGCTGAGGCTGGTAATCCTTATACTAAGATTTGTCTGCAAGAGAATAATCATGCTGTTGACCATTGTAGTCCTTCCTCTCCATACTCCCATGGCGTGCTAGTGGAAATGACTTATCCTACAGGTGGAAAAACTAAATTTGAATATGAAAACCATAAGTTTGTTACAGCTCATGATTCTGATGGTAAGTATATTCATACCAAGAAAAAACGTCGTATATATGAGGGTGGTGGATTTAGAATACGTAAAATTTCTAATTATACTGCAGATGGAAAAATAGCTGATGTGATGTCCTATTGTTATGGACCAACATATCGTCAAATAAAGGACGAAAAATTGAATTTGCCTTGCAAGTATAATACGTCTTTCCTTGATAGGCATTGTGGTTTCGGAGAACCTGTTGTCGATCCTAATATTTTGACATTTAGCTCTTTTACTGCGTATCAAGAACCTACGAAGATACAATATATGCTTACAGGGTTGAGTAAAGAAGGAAGGCAGGAAGCATTTCCAGATCCTTTTTTTACATTTGATCCTCATGAGACAAATCTTCCGACTGAAAATTGGCGTTGGGAATGCACATTCTCTGCTTTAAATTTTCGTTCTTTGTTGAATGGACGAAAAGCCGTAGTCTATCCATATATTACGGTATATGATGGAGATGTATGGAGTGATGAGAGTAAAATAGGGCAATGTTCTGGTATGACAACCTATAAATATTATGTTTATGATGATGAGCGTTATCAAGATTCTACCTATTTTGAAGCTCCAAGGTACTTTGGAAAGGTGTTGGCAAGTGAAGAAAAAAAATATAAGTGGAACCAGTTGTTGGAAAAGACGGAATATGAACTCACTGATGGCGAATTTAAAGTGAAAAATAGGGAAACCTACCGCTACTCAGAGTTTGAAAATTATGTAGAAGGATATGTTGATGCTCAAAGACAGCCAGTTGATACTTATGATTTTTATCATACTATAAGAGAAATGATGGCAGAAAAAGGAAACTATTATGGATATTCAAAGTTAAGTGATCTTAGTCAAGAATGTTACTTGCCTAATGGTATGTTGTTGAATAATGAAACTTATGCTTATAATGCGAATTTGATACTTAATAGTATAAAGAAAGGCGAAAAAGAAACGACAATATCATATCCCATAGCAAAGGGCGGAAGTGTGCCGATTGTTCAGAAAATGTTAGAGCGAAATATGCTAAAAACTCCTCTTCAAACAATTGTTGCAGAATATGGAAATGATAGTTCTGGTGAGAAAGTTGAGTACAAGGAATATTGCGTAGGCAATAAAAATGTAATTTTACCTTCTGAGGTAAGTGCATTGTGTGCTTCTCCATTAAATGATAGCACTTATTTTGTCTCAATGGATAGTGTCATAAGTTATACCCTTAATGGTCATTTGCGTGAAATCATAACCAAAGATGGGGTGCATACTGTATATTTGTGGGGTTACAATAATCGTTATTTGATAGCTGAGATTGTGAATGCAACCTTGAGTGAAGTGACAAATGCTGTGCAAACATTGTTGGGAATGGATATCGAATCTTTAGAAAGTAGTGATGCTTTTGATGAAAAGAAATGGATTCTTTTAGGACAACAACCTAGTCTTTCTAAAGCCATGGTTACTTCATTCACATACTGTCCGTTGGTGGGAATTACCTCTCAGACAGTTCCTTCTGGTAGAACTGTCTATTATCGCTATGATGGGTTGGGAAGTCTGATAGAGGAATATGATTACAAGAATAATATTGTGGCGGATGAGAATCATCGTACGTTGAAGCAATATGAATGTCATTATAGTAATGTCTTAAAGTAGAAAATATGGAGCAATTAAAATGTTTGTTATCTTTCCTGTTGGGCTTGGTCTCATCAACGCTTTTCGCCCAGGAGGTAGTGGACTATAGTTATGTCAAAACACGTACTTATGCCTCTGCTGATGGTAGTAAGGTGTTGGAACATGTGGATTATGACAATGGACTTGGAGACATGCTGTTGCAGGTTGAGCTTGGTGCTTCTCCTGGTGGTAAGAGCATAGTCTCCTATATGGAGTATGATAACCAACGTCGTCTTTCTAAACGTTGGTTACCTGTGGCTGTGTCTGGGAATGGTATGTTGGGCGGAGAAACATTGAAGCAAATTGCTAATGAATTGTACTCTGATGCCTTTCCTTATCAGGAGACAATTTATGAATTGTCCCCACAAGGTGATAAAATCAAGGAGTTTAATCCTGGCTCAGATATGCGTAGTGCTGGTCATTACAATAAGTATTCTATGTTGACAAGCATTGCTGGTAATGATTCTTTGTTTTGTAAGTGCATACGTTCTGTTGGTGATGAGCTTTACGAGCAGGAAAGCTTTTATTCTCCTTTTAAGGTGATGCGCCATGAAGATGAGGAAGGTAACAGTGTGCTGGAATTTTATGATGCGAACGAAAAAATGATTTTGTCGCGTCTTCAATCTGGTAACAAGTATCTTTCCACTTATTATGTCTATGATCAACTGGGCAATTTAAGTTATGTCATTCCCCCCGCTTTGTCAGATGATATAGGACAATATTTGGATGTGGAACATGTGTCAAATACAGAAGCGTTTAGGAAATATGTAACGCAATATAGGTATGATGGTTTCCACCGTTGTATTTACAAGCGCCTTCCTGGATGTGAGCCAATATATTATATCTATGACAAGGCAGGCAACATGATTTTTTCACAAGATGGCAACCAACGTGAACGTGGAGAGTGGAGTTTCTCTATTCCTGACCGATATGGACGTGAGGCATTGAAAGGTATATGTAAAAATACCTTTGATTACCAGTCTGAGCCTTTGCTTGGACAGATAGTTTGTGCTATATATTATAATACCGAAGAATATGCTGCTGCATTGGGTTATAAAATAGAGGGCATAGAATTACAGAAGCCACATGTAATGGATGTGAAAATGTATGACGATTACCGTTTTGTGGGGTGCCTTGGCATTCCAAGTTCTTTAAGATATGAGCAACCAAAGGTAGGATATGGCGTGGCTTGTTCCCAGAGTAAAAATATGCAGACAGGTCATGCAAGAAACATCTTGGGTGCTGGGGCTATCTTCGAAGCATACTATTATGATGAACAGGGACGAGTAATACAAAAGAAATCAACGACGAACAAGTATGAGGATGATGATTTCTTTTCGTATGATTTGTTGGGCAATGTATTGAAGCATCAACGAAACCATCTTGTTGATGGTAAGTTGAAAATGGAGGAGTGTTATACTTATTCGTATGACCATGCTGGTAGGCTGTTGAGTGAGGAACACCAACTGAACAATGGCCGCAAAGTATCATTGGTAGAGAATGCGTATGATGAGTTAGGACGTCTAAGTTCGACAAAGCGTAATGGTAATGCTTCACTAATGACAACCTTTGCCTTTGATGTGCGCTCAAATCTGACCAACCTTCATACATCAAACTTATTTGATGAAAAACTGTATTATACCGAGGATGCTCAGGGCAATCAACCTCGTTTCGATGGTAACATTTCTGGCATAGAATGGACGACAGGAGGAAAAGCTAGAGGCTATAATTTCGAGTATGATGGCTTTTCCCGTTTGTTGAAAGCCAATTATTTGGAGGAAGGAACAAGAAGTAAGCACTATGATACGAGCTATTCGTACAATAAGTCGGGAAACATAATTCTGTTAAATCGTCGTGGTCTTCAAGATGGAGGAAGTTATGGATTTATAGACCGATTGATTATTCATCATAATGGTTATCGATTGAAACGAGTTTATGAAACCGTAGCGGATCCAACTTATGCTGGTGCCTTCAATTTTGTGAAGGGCTCCAAGGCGGAAATTGAGTATGAATATGATAAGAACGGCAACTTGGTGAAGGATATCAACAAGAAAATTAGCAAGATTGAATATAATTTGCTAAATTTGCCTCAGTTAATTATTTATGAGAATGGTAACAGGATTAGCTTCTCTTACGACTTGAATGGAACCAAGCGAAAGGTGGTGTATACCTCGGTAAGTCCTGCCAACAAGCATGTAGTGGAATATATAGAGAATATGATATACGAAGATGGAGTTTTGAAACAACTATTGGTAGATGGTGGATATGTTTCTTTTGAGGAAGCAACTCCTACTTACCATTTTTACCTGAATGATCATTTGGGTAATTGTCGTGTCGTGGTTAATCAGAATGCACAGGTGGAGCAAGTGAACCATTACTATCCTTATGGAGGACTTATGGCTGAAAGCACAGGTCAGGAAGTTCAGCGTCGCAAATACAATGGTAAGGAACTGGACAGAATGTTCGGCTTGGACTGGTATGACTATGGAGCAAGATGGTATGATGCAACTCTTGGGTTATTTGTGAGTGTGGATCCTTTTGGTGAGGTTGATTACGATCTAACTCCTTATGGCTATTGTGGTGGAAATCCCATAAGCAGAATAGACAAGGATGGGCAGATATGGACAAATGTGGGTGGAGCTTTAGTTGGTGCGGCTACAGATTATGTTAGTCAGGTTATTTCTAATTCTATAAAGTCTGGTGAGGTATCCATGGATAGTTTTACGAATGTGAATGGTCGTTCCATAGCTTTATCTGCTGTAGCTGGTTTTGTTTCAAGTGGTGCTTCTGCTATTGGTGCATCCGTAGGAAAAACTGTAATGGCAAGAAGTGGTAGTAAATTTGCTGGTAAACTCGCAAAAAGAATGGCAGAGGAAGCTACGGAATTTTCTGCAAATATGATTTCTGCACAGGGTAATATTAAAAAAGCGTCTTCTCAACATGCTTTTGGTAAATTGAACAAGGCGGCAAGTATACCTCGTCATAGAGTGAAGTCAAATAAAGAGATTCGGAAAGAAATGGAAAAAACATCAAATATAAGAAAGCCTATGAATCAAAATCAAAAAAGAAATCTCAAACGACAAGCAGGTAGAAAACAAAAAGTTATAATAAAAAAGAACAAAAGAATTGAAGACGTTAATAAAGTAAAACAAGTAGGTGTGGAAGTTGCTTACGATGTATATACTGATGTGAAAAAATAAAGAATAATGTTATGAATGAAAATTTTGAAAAAATCCTTAATACAAAACATCTTGTTTTGTCAATGCTTTGGCGTTTGCTATTGACTGTTGTACTTATTTGGGTAATTCGGTTTGTAATGGATTTTCCTGCTATGTATCAAGCTGAGATTAATAGAGATGAACTTAAAAAGGAACATTTAATAATAAGGGGATATATCTATGGTGTTAACAATAAGTATAGAACTTTTTATTATTCTTTTGTAATTGCAGGAAAAGAGTATAAAGGTGAATCTTCCTATTATGGTTGGGTAAGTAAGCATGGAGGGTTTCCTGACGATGGAGACTCTGTATTGGTATGTTACAAAAAAAATAATCCTGATATTCATATGCCGCTTGATCTTTTATATTATGAACCAAAGTTTAGTATAAATATGTTGGTAAGAAGAATCTATTTATTAAATGAACAAAAGTAGTCAATCTAGTACAAGCGAAATGTTATTATGAGAAAAATTGTTGTAAAGTTGTATAAAAGGTTTTGTTATTGGTTGTCTGTTTTGTGGCGTGCGTTGTTACTTCTTTTGATTGATGTGGTTATACTGTTTTTATATGATTCGCCTTCGTTCTATCGTGATGAATATGCTCGAGAGGAACTTAAAAAGGAATGCTCCTTGGTTCAAGGAGTTGTCTATGACGTTCATACGGGTAAAGGTAATCATTATATAAATTATTCTTTTAGCATTAAGGGGAAGGAATATAAAGGTGTGTCTCGTTATGGGGCATGGGAACACAAGTATGGTAGGGAACCAGAGGAGGGAGATTCGGTGTCAATATGTTATAAGCAGAATAATCCGGAAATTAATATGTTGCTTGAGTATTTTGATGCTCAACCTCTTTTTATGCACAAGTGGTCGATGATTTTATATCCTAAAATCCGAAAATTTATAAATTTAGATTTTTTGATGTATGATTAATTTGGTAATATGCAGGTAAAGTGAATGTTAATCCAGACAACAACAGATACAGCTATTTCGGGCAAAACTTGTAGGTAAAGATGTAAAACGGTGCGTTTCTTTTTGAGATGCACCGTTTTTTTTCTTACACTATGGTTGATTTGCCAAAGTATTTGAAACGTATAGCAAAGTAAAATGTCTGTTTTATTGCTATCTTTGCACTCAAAAATAGAAACTAATAATTTTAGATAAACAATGAACAATAAGTTTTTGCTAGCTTCGGCTTTGTGTATGAGTATGAGTGCAGCGATGAATGCGCAGAATCCTATCGTGCAAACACAGTTAACTACCGACCCGGCACCTCTGGTTGTCGGAGACCGTC
>ERZ1034952.804-NODE-804-length-28009-cov-9.228661_pt1 | contig 28009 bp, 19 predicted proteins | sample MGYA00520625_ERZ1034952 | MGnify/ENA primary metagenome ERZ1034952 (study PRJEB33766, sample SAMN09781773) | gut metagenome | biome: gut microbiome | host: Homo sapiens | place: Madagascar | study: EMG produced TPA metagenomics assembly of the PRJNA485056 data set... | reverse complement strand
TTCCCTTTCAAGACACCGGAAATGCCTCAGACATGTAGCTCATTGGGCGCATACCAACAACTTCCCATAATTTCGAGCAATTATTTTCCCAATTCCTTTAACCATTGCAAAAGGTTCTTATCTTCCTGCCATGCTGGAATTTTATCAGAAACCGTCCCCAGAGAAGCCTTTTCGAGAGCCTTTCGTTTCATTTCATTGTCGATCCGTGCATATATTTCGGTTGTTTTTATGTCGGCATGCCCCAAAATATCGCGAATATAAATGATATTTACCCCGGCCTGCAATAAATGCATGCTTTTGCTATGCCGCAGACAATGCGGGGAAATAGTGTCAGGGAAATGAGTCGGATATTCCAAGCGAGCTTGAATAAAATATTTATTCAGTGTGTAGGAGATTCCCTTGCGGGTAAATTTGTTTCTGCTACGATTTTGAAATAATGGTTGACGATTGTAAGCTGGTTCAGCCAGTCCTTCTTCGTTTATATAATTCCGAAGTAAGTTTGCCATTGGACTCATGAGAGGAACAATTCTGGTTTTCCGACCTTTTCCAGTCAACTTTACGGTTGCTGGCGAATCCAATCTGACATCGGCAACCACAAGGTCACAAAGTTCCTGTACACGAGCACCGCTATCGTAGAGTAGGCTCAATAACACGCGATCCCGTCGCCCCCTTTTCAAGCGAGGATCCGGTATGTTCAAAAGAAGTTTTGTAGCTTCCGGTGAAAGAAATATCGGCATGGGAGAAGACGATTTTTTATATGGGATCGAAAGAATTTCCTGCATATTTTGAATGTTTTCCGGGCTCCTTCTTTCGATAAACCTGGCAAACGCGTGCAAAGATGCCAAACGTACATTTCGGGTGGAAATAGAATTATTCCGTTCGGCTTCAAGCCAATTGAGAAAATGTCTGATATTTTCAGCATTGAAATTGTTGAACATGATTTTCTCTGGCTTAATTTTCAAAACCGTTTCATAGAAGATGACCAGATTTTTAAACATATCCCGGTATGACAAAATGGTGTTTGTCCCGAGTCCTCTTATCCCAGGAAGATATTGCGTCAGATAATTGGACAGCAGGTGGGAAAAAGAATCATTCCGCATGGTTAAAGCCCTCCGTTGTTTGAGGGATAATTTGGGCGAAATCTTCCATCCGCGAGCAAATATCAGGATACATTTCTGCTGTAAGACGCAGATAAGACTGGGTTGCCGCAATGGATTTATGGCCAATGTAAACCGACAAAATCGGCAAATCACTGTAAATATCCCGGCCACTTTTATATAATTGCCCCAATGAATGTACGCAAAATGAATGCCGGAGATCATGTTCTCTGGGCCCATGCCCTTTTCCTGAATGGGAAATTCCGGCTTTACGTAAGCAAAGACGAAACCATTTATAAATACGATGCCTGGTAATATGATCATTGTACTTCCCCCTGAAAAAATAAGCGTCATTTTCAAGGTCTGGCGAGTGAGCATGATGGTGAAACCACTTCATAGCTTTGCATACAGACGCGGACATCGGGACATAGCGGTCTTGCCTATTTTTCGGTTCTCGTATTGTCAGAACACCATGTTCCAAATCAACATCGCCAATCCTCAAGGCTGCTGCTTCCGAGGCTCTCAGACCACAGCCATATAGTAAACGAAATATTACCGGCACAATCTCATGTCGATGGCTGCCAGGATATGCGGACAAAGAATCGCACGCCTTAAAAAATGACCTTAATTCTTCTTTGGTAAATATATATGGGATATATTCTTCACGTTTGATGCGTGGAAATTCAGGAAGATTTGCCTTGTATCCGTAATCCATGGCATAACGAAGAAAGGCATACGTAGAAACACACCGGGTTAAACGAGTACTATTCCGTTCTCCTGGAACCGCTTCAAACCAAGCTGTCAGCATATCTGAAGGAATGACTTTTCCCTTGATGGAATATTTTGTACTGAAAACGGAAAAACGATGAAGTATATTTTCCTCGATCAAATATTTACAGCCTTGCGATCTCTTGAAAATGATGAAATCTTCAATAATTGCAGCAAGTTGTCCGACTGGCTGTTGTTTCAGCATCAGAATACCTCCTCATTGGCTTCCCAGGAAAAACGAGGGACTTCGAGTCCACATCTCAGGAGTTGCTTCTTATCAATTCGAAGATAATACTCCAGTGTAGTATGAGTATCCGAGTGCCCCAAAATTCCAGGATGGCTTGATGGAAATGTTGAAGATATTCACCGAAAAGAAAATGGTCGAATTCCCGATTGGCGTGTTCGGCAATAATCTTAAATTGGACGCGGAAAAAGCCAGAGGCATTCTTGGCCGGTGACGCCGGTTTTCGAGCCTGACTATTTGCGAACGTCGTCTCGCGGAGTGGCGAGGGTGTTGCGGGTTCTCCACTCCGCCGGGCTCTGATTGTAGCGGGCGGAGAACAGTTCGTAGAGCGCGGCGGGAGAGGGAAAGCCGCATTCGGCGGCGATCGCGCCGATCGTGTCGTCGGAATCGGTCAGCCGCGTCCGGGCCAGGTTCAGCCGCAGTTCGGTCAGGAACTCTTTCGGCGAAAGGCCGATCCCTTCCCGGAACAGCCGATAGATCTTCGATTCGCTCATCCGGAAACGGCCCGCCAGTTCCGCGATCCGCACCGGCGAGGCGGCGTGTCTGCGCAGGTGTTCCAGCAGTTTCCGCAGCTGCCGGTCTTCCACCGCGAAAAAGTCGCTGCTCGCCCGCTCCACCACCTGGTCCGGTTCCACCAGGATCGGGCGTTTCCGCGCTTCACCGCCCTCCATGATCCGGTCCAGCTCCTCCGCCGCACGGAGTCCGCGCAGGTACAGCCGGGTTTCGATGCTCGACAGCGGCGGCGACGTGGTCATGCAGATCAGCTCCTCGTTCCCCACGCCGAGCACCGCCAGTCCGTCCGGGACCGGGATTCCCGCCAGATCCGCCGCGTTCAGCACCGAAGCGGCCTCCCAGTCGTTGTTGCAGAACACTGCGCCGGGACGCGGCAGGCGGGAAAGCTGTGCCGCCAGCTCCTCCAGCGCCTGCCGCGAACGGTAGTAGCGCGGCATCGCGATGCGTCTGACCGCGTGTCCGCTTTTGCCCAGCCGCGCCGCGAACGCCTCGTCCCGCCCGTAGACGTCGCGGCAGGCGGCGAAGTTCCGGTGTCCCCGGCTCAGGAAGTAGTCGGCCGCCATCTCCCCGATGCGGCGGTTGTCCGGCGCGACGACCGCGTCGGCGTTCTCCACCAGTTTCGGGTCGAGCGACAGGGCGACGATTTTCACCCCGTCGGCGTGGAGTTTCTCCGTATAATACGCCGTGTCGGTCAGCAGGCCGGTTCCGCGCCAGTTCCGGACGTGTCCGGGGAGTCCGTACATCTGCGGCAGCTCCAGTTGCCACCGGTGGGTGCGCGCGAAATCCATGATGCCGCGCAGTTCCTGCTGGAGGTAGAAGTTCTTGGCGAACAGAACGATTTTTCCGTGGTTTTTCATAAACGCAATATATCATTCATTCCAAACGCTTTCAAATGGAATATGACCGATTTTCATATATCGATAACGGAAAACGGTATTGCATTCGCCGGTGACATCCGCTATAATAATTGGCATCGACAGTGAATTCAAGAAGGAGGATTTCCGCATGGTTCAACAGTGGACGAAAGAACAGGCGTGGCAATGGCACCGCGGGCAGCCCTGGCTGCGCGGGTGCAATTTTCTGCCGAGCGATTGCTGCAACCGGATTGCGCTGTGGCAGGAACTGGATTTCGAACGGCATCTGGAAACCGCCGACCGCGAACTCGGTCTGGCGGCGGAAACCGGGTTCAACTCGATCCGGGTGATCCTGGAATTCATCGTCTGGGATCAGCAGCATGACGGCTTCCTGGACCGCTTCGACCGTTTTCTCGCCGCCGCCGCGAAGCACGGCATTTCGACGATGGTCTGTTTCGCCAACGACTGCGTGGTGCCGAAGGATGAGAAGTACCGTCCTCCGGCGCTCGGGCCGCAGAACTTCGACTGGGGCTATCACGGCGGCCGGAAGAACTCTCCGCACAGCGGCTACAAAGACGCGGTCGGCTACAATCCGGTGCTCGACGAACCGGAGGCGGCGGAACGGTTTTACGCGATGGTTTCCGAGATCGTGGCGAGACACGCGAACGATCCGCGCATTGTGATCTGGGACCTGTTCAACGAACCCGGCAACGGCAACCGCGGCGAGGTGTCGGTTCCGCACGTGAAACGGATTTTCGAAACCGCCCGCGCGGCGGACCCGTCGCAACCGCTGACCACCGGCGTCTGGCGCGGTTCCGATTCCGCCGGGTGGACCCCGGCGGAGCGGCTGGCGCTTGAATTGTCGGACGTGATCTCTTACCATAACTACGGCGGGCTTGACGATAACGTGTATGAAATCGACTTCCTGCGCCGGTTCGGTCGTCCGTTGTTCAACACCGAGTGGCTGAACCGCATGGGAGCCGGACAGATCGCCGCCTGTTTTCCGCTCTTCTATCTCGAAAAAATCGGCTGCTGGAACTGGGGCCTCGTCGCCGGGCTGAGCCAGACCTATGAACCGCACGAATTGATGTGGAACGCGTATGAGGCGAATGGCGGGGCGGGCATCGACTTCACCAAATGGCTGCATGACCTTTACAGGCCGAGTTTGCGCCCCTACGATCCGCACGAGATCGACCTGATCAAAAAATACTGCCGCATGGCGGATGGGAAACTGAAACAGCAATGAAAAGTATGAAATTCAAATCGATGTTGATCCGTTCGGAACACAATCCGTTGTTCGATCCGGCGGATTTTCCGTTCTGCGCCGCCGACCAGGTGTTCAATCCGGGGCAGGTCAGACTGCCGGACGGACGGACCATCCTGCTGCTCTCGGTCATGCCGAGGAATGAACGGTCTGCCCGCTGCCATGTGGCGGAGAGCACGGACGGCATCCATTTCACCATCCATCCGGAGCCGATTTTCAAGGTCGATGAGAACAAGACCTTCGGCAAGCTCGACAGTCACCCGATCGATTGCCGGATCACTTATTTTCCGGAGGACAATTGCTGCTATATCATGCGGCCCGGCAATTCTTCGTGGGGATGCTGCGCCTTCCTTTACCGCACGACCGATTTCCGGACGGTCGAGCCGGTGGAGATCATCGCGTTGCCGCACAACCGCGTCCCCTGCCTGTTTCCGGAGAAGATCAACGGCGAATACGTCCGGATCGACCGCCCTTACAGCGTCGGAGCGCCCTATGAGAAGTCCTTCGCGCACATGTGGATCTCGCGCTCCCCGGACCTGATTCACTGGGGGCGCCACCGGCCGCTTCTCCAGCGCGATTTCATGCCGTGGAACAACCTCAAGATCGGCCCCACCGTGCCGATTCGGACCGAAAAGGGGTGGCTTGAAATCATCCACGGCGTGCAGAACACCTTCGTCGGCTGGCGTTACAGCCTCGGGGCGCTGCTGCTCGACCTGGAGAATCCGGAGATCATCCTCGGCCGGATGAACCGCTATCTGCTGACGCCGGAAACCCCTTACGAACGGCAGGGTGTGATTCCCGAGGTGGTCTTCGCCACCGGCGCGATCGCCGACCTCGAAAGTCGTGAATTTCGCGTTTACTACGGCGGGGCCGACACCACGGTCAATCTCGCCACCGGAAATCTCGACGAAATCATCGACGGCTGTCTGAAAGGAATCTGACCATGAGCATTCGAGTTGACCGTTCGGAGAGGCGTTTCCTGTTGACTGCCGGGAAGATGGGCTATGCGTTCGAACTGGGGGAAAACGACCTGCCGGTCAACCTCCACTGGGGGCGGGCGCTGCTCCGGCCCGACGACCTGCCGACGGCGGCGGAAATCCAATCCCGGAATCACCGCACGGACCGGCAGAGCGAAAACGCCCGGCAGGAGTACCCCGCTTTTTACGGCGAATTCTACCACGAATGCGCGCTCAAGGCCGAGTATCCGGACGGCGTGCGCTGCACCCGGCTGCGGTTCCGGGAGTTCACCGTCGGGAAGGAAAAAGGCGGTGAGCTTCTAACGCTCGTTTTCTCCGACGCGCTCCATCCGCTGACGCTCCGGCTCTTCTACCGGGTGTGGAACGACATCGAACTCATCGACCGCTGGAGCGAGATCGAAAACGGCTCCGACACGGAAATCCGGCTGGACAATTTCGCTTCCGCCTGCTGGCAGCTTCCCGCGCCGACGGTGGACTGGCGGCTGACCCATCTCGCCGGACGCTGGGGAAAAGAGGCGACGGTGAACCGTCTTCCGGTCGAATCCGGCCGGTTCGTCATGGAGAGCCGCACCGGGCTTTCCGGTCCCTACGCCGTACCGTTCTTCGCGCTGGACGACGGGAGCGCCGACGAACTTTCCGGCGAGGTCTTCTTCGGCGCGCTCCAGTGGAGCGGAAACTGGAAGATCACCGTCGAACGAACCCCTTACAACGACACCGCGGTTACCGGCGGAATCAACGAGTTCGACAGCCGGATCACGCTCGCGCCGGGCGAATGCTTTGCCACTCCGGTCTTTTCCGGCGGTTGGAGCGACGAGGGGCACAGCGGCATGAGCCGGGTGCTGCACCGTTACCAGCTCCGTCACCTGCTGCCGCCCGCGGTCGCGGCGAAGCCGATGCCGCTTATCTTCAACTCGTGGGGATGCATCAACATCCATGTCAACGAAGCGAATATCCGCCGCGCCGAAACGCTCGCCTCCAAAGTGGGAGCGGAGCTGTTCGTGATCGACGACGGCTGGCAGCACGCGCTCGGCGACTGGTACGCCGATCCGGAGAAATTCCCGGATGGGCTTGCCCCGGTCATCGAAGAGGCGCGTCGGCTCGGCATGGAGTTCGGGCTCTGGGTGGAGCCGGAATCGTTCGAACTCCGCAGTGACCTCTACCGCGAACACCCGGAGTGGGCGATGTTCTACCCCGGCGTCAAGCCGTTCGAGCGTTACCGCGCCGACGTCGACCGTACCTCGGTGATGCTCAATTTCGCCCGGAACGACGCGGCGGATTATTTCTATGCCGCGCTGCATAAACTGGTGAAAGAGACCGGGATCCGTTATCTCAAGCTCGACATGAACTGCTTCTTCTCCTCGCCGGGCTGGGGTGAGATTCCCGCCGTGGAACAGGGACGGATCTGGATCGACTACGTCCGCAACCTCCACCGGGTGTTCGGGCGGCTCTCCGCCGATTTCCCGGAACTGCTGATGGAGAACTGCGCCTCCGGAGCGGGACGGGCGGACCTCGCCATGACCCGTTTCTTCGGGCGGATGAACCGTTCCGACAATCAGGACGCGCTCGATATGCTCACGCTGCACACCGGATTCACCCAAGTCAATTTGCCGCGCATGGCGGGCGGCGCCTGCCATATCAGCGACTCGATGTACCACGTCAACCACCGGAAGACGCCGCTGCGTTTCCAGGCGTTCTGCGGAATGCTCGGTTCGCTGGCGATCGGCAAGGACCTGACGATCTGCGACGAGAAGGAGTTGGCGGAAATCCGTTCGTACACGGACTTTTACAAAAAAATCCGGCATGTGACCCACTTCGGCGATTTCTATCGTCTGGCGTCCGCCCGGGAGAAATCCTACGCGGTGTTCGAATACGTGTTGCCGGACCGTTCCGAGGCGGTGGTTTTCGTCCTCGGCACGTCGCAGCAGTTCGGCGACAGCCTGCCGTTCTTCCGGATTCCGGGCCTGTCGCCGGAAGCGTGTTATGAACTCACGGTCCACGGCGGCGAGAGCGAAGAGAAACGGATCATTTCCGGACAGGGCGCGGCCACGGTCGGCGTCCGGCTCGAACTGACCGGTGACTTCGACGCGCGGATCTTTCACTTCAGGGAGAAGAAGGCATGAAAATCGTCAAAATCGAACCGCTCCTCGTGGGAGCGCCGACGCCGGGCTGCGGGCTTCTGTCGAACCGGAATTATTTCTACATCCTGCTGCACACCGATGAGGGGATCACCGGCCTCGGCGAAGCGACGCTGGAGAGCCACGACGAATCGATTCTCGGCTGCCTACGCGACCTCGAAGACCTGATTCTCGGGCAGGACCCGACGCAGGTGGGGCGCCTGATGCAGACGCTGATCCGCCAGCGCTTCTGGAAGGGCGGCGTGGTGAAGGCCTCCGCCGTCTCCGGCATCGAACTCGCCTGCTGGGACATCATCGGAAAGGCCGCCGGGAAACCGGTTTACGAGCTGTTCGGCGGCGCGTTGCGCGATAAAATCCGTGTCTACGCCAACGGCTGGAGCGGCGGCTCCACCGATCCCGGCGTCATCCGCGAAAAGGCGGCCGAAGCGAAGGAGTACGGCTACCGCGCCTTCAAATTCAGCCTGGCGATTCCGAGCTGGCCGGTGCGCGACCTCGACACGGTCAGGCAGATCCGGAAAGCCGCCGAAACCGTCCGCGAGGCGGTGGGCGAGGAGTCCGAGCTGCTGTTCGACGGCCACGGCCGTTACGATTCTTCGCTGGCGATTCAGGTCGGCAAAGCGCTGGAGGAGTTCAAACCGCTCTTTTTCGAGGAGCCGGTGCAGCCGGAGGACGAGGAGGGCATGGCCCGCGTCGCCGACAAAGTGGACATCCCGATCGCGGCGGGCGAGCGGCTGACCCGCTTGCAGGAGTTCCGCCGCCTCTTCGAGAAGCGGGCCATCTGCGTCGCCCAGCCGGACCTCGCCCACTGTCACGGCTTCAACGAGGGCGTGAAAGTCGCGCATATGGCGGAGGCGTTTGACGGCTTCGTCGCGCCGCACTGTCCGATGAGTCCGGTGATTACGGCGATCTCGCTGCATCTCGACGCGATCGCGCCAAACTTTTTGATTCAGGAACGTCTGTTCCTGAACGACTGGCGCAACGAGGTCATCACGAAACCGCTGGCAGTGAAGGACGGCTATCTCGAACTCCCCTCCGGGCCGGGCTGGGGAATCGAGCTGGATATGGAACTGATTCGAAAACATCCGCGCATCACGGCCGGGACTCCCCGGCTCTTCCGGCCCGACGGCGCAGTCTGCGATTGGTGAAGGCAATGAGTGAATTTCAGGGAAAAACCGTTCTGGTCACCGGCGGCTCGCGCGGACTCGGCGAGGCGGTCTGCCGCCGTTTCGCCGCCGAAGGATGCCGGGTGATCGTCAACTACGCGCACGGCCGGGAGGCGGCGGAAAGAGTCGCCTCCCAAATCGGCGGCGAAGCTTACGGCTGCGACATCGCCGACGAGCATGCGGTCGAAGCGATGTTCGACGCGGCCGGGCAGGTGGATATTCTGGTCAACAACGCCCGGATCGACCCCTACAAACGCACCGCCGGAATGAGCGACGGCGATTGGTGGGACGCGGTGATGGCGGTCAACCTCAAAGGCTCCTACCTCTGCGGAAAATTCGCGCTGGAACGGATGAAGGCGGCGAACTGGGGGCGCATGGTGCATATTTCGAGCGTCTGGGCCTACTGGCCCGCGAACGAACGGATGCTCTCCTATGCGGCGGCGAAATCGGCGATGCACGCGCTTTCGCGCGGATTCGCTTCACAGGGAGCGCCTTACGGCGTCACCTCCAACGTGCTTGCGCCAGGGCTGATCCTGACCGACTTGCTGACCTCCCGGCTGACGCCGGAGATGCTGGAAAAAGAGCTGAACGGAATTCCGCTCCGTCGCGGCGCGACGCCGGACGAAGTGGCCGACTCGGTTTTCCGCGTCGCCGAAAGCGGCTTCATGACCGGCGAAATCGTCAACCTCAACGGCGGCGCCTGCATGATGCCGTGACGTTGCTTACCGGAGGAGAATCAGGCGGGAACGCAGGCGGCACTCTTCGCCCGGCGCGAGGGCGAACAGCCCGGTTTCCTCCCACGGATTCGGCATGCTGAGCGCACCGCCGACGCAGGTCATCGGCTCAACGGCGAGGAAACCGCTTTCCGGATCACGGTTCCAGATGCACCACTGGCGGTAACGCGCGTCAACCTCGTAACACAGTTCGAAGTCGCCGTAAGCGAGCCGGGCGGAGTGGACTCCGGGCGTGGCCGGAAACTGTCGGCCACGCGGAAGTTCCTGCGGTTCGAACCAGTTGCGCGGGTCGAACCCGTCCCACGGAAGCGTCCGGCCGTTCGGCAGGAAGCGTGGCGGCGGGATCTCCCAGCAGCAATCCGTCCCATCGATGCACGCCCGGCGCGGCGCACGGAACACGGTGTGGAACCCCGCCGCGCACGGCATCGGGATGGTCCCCCGGTTGCGGATGGTGAACTCCTGCTCGACGCACTCCGGACGGAAGCGGTATTCCAGCGCCAGTTCGAAGGCGAACGGGAATCCGGCGTACTCCGGCTGCTCCGGCCCGAAACTCCAGTCGAGGCAAATCCGCTCGGCTTCCTGCACCGTCACTTTCCACGCCGCCCGTAACGCCAGCCCGTGCAGGTGGTTGTTGCGCGCCGGTTCGTTGAGCGGCAGGCGGTAACGCCCGCCGTTGAATGTGAACTCCCCGCCGTCGATCCGGCCGGGCGGAAACAGGACCGGGATGCCGTAAAGTTCCGGCTCCGTACGGAGTACGCCCGGTTCCGGCGGCGTCCGCAGCAGTTCGTTGCCCCGCCACGCCAGCCGATACAGATTGCCGCCGAACTCCGGTGCGAGTTCAGCTTCCCAGTCGAAAACGGAGTATCCGATCATCGTCGCCGCCACCCTTGTATTTGCTGTTGAATGTCCTGCGTAAACGATAGCGCGGCACATTGCGTTTTGCAATGGCCGCGCTGTCGGTATTTACGGTTTTTTACTGTTTTTCAAGCAGTCGCGGCGCAACGGTGACGCCGAAGGGCTGGACCTGATACTCGTAGCTGAACATGTCGCCCTGCGTGCGCCACGCGCCCGGCCCGGCCCAGCGGATGCGGAAGGTCAGGTGGACGCTTCCGGCGCTGTTGACCCGGCTGCCGTAAAGCGTCAGGTCGAGCGTGTGTTCGCCCTTCGCCACGCGGCCGAGGTCGCACTGGTAGGGGGCAAAGGCGAGGTCGCCGGACTCCTTCCCGTCGAGCTTCGTGCCGACCAGCACGCCGCGATAGCCGCCGAGCGGAACTTCACGCGCCGCGATGCCGTAAACTCCGGCGAGTTTATAAATCATGTACACTTCATTGGCGATCAGAGGACCGACATCGGCCAGCGGAAGAGGGATCAATGCGATTGCAGCCGCTCGACCGGCTGCCCAGTAGATATAGTCATCGGCATCATGACCGGCACTGTCGAACCAGTCGATACGCATGGCGCGATAGTATTCATTCCAGCGTCTTTGGAACTCCTCCGCTTCGTTTTCAACGCCGCTCAATGCGCGGGTACTGATAAGCTGGGCTTTGGCGATAAGTTGCGTCAATCCCGTCTTATTTTCAGCCGATACCACCGCAATCCGGTTGCGGTCGATCACCGCGAGCAGGGCTTTCATCAGCGATTCAAGTTGTTCCTTGCGCATGAGTTCGCTTTTCGTCACCACCAGAATCACATGATCGCGGAACGTCTTGAAAAACTGAATGTCAGCCTCCTCCAATTGCGCCCCGGAGCCATCGATGCAGTACCAGATATTGTGAATCAGGCGTGTTCTGTCACCGCTGGAAACACGTTTGAACATCTCGTTCAGGATAAAATCCGTATATTCGTCGATGCTCTGTTCTCCCGGAATCATTCCTTCCGAATCGATGAAGTCGGCAATTTCCGTCCGGTAGACCTGAAAACCTTTCGTGACGCTGCCGCCGTCTCCAATTGCGGAATCCGGCACGACGCCGCAATGAGTGACTGCCTGAATCAATGACGTTTTTCCTACTCCGCTCCTGCCGCATACCAGAATGTTCGGTTTCACAGCTGCCTCCTTTTTCCGTATTTTAAAAAATTGTCTGAATTGTTCCACATCGAATCCGAATCCCGGAGCCGGTTCTTCCCGGACTCGGGCAATCATCACCGTTTCGAAGCAGCGTTGGAAATACTTGCCCAATATTTCGGTCAAGTACCCCGCGACCTCGGCTCCGACGAAAGCCCCCGACTCCAGTTCCGATGAAGAGAAGAAAGAGGGCAGTTCTGCAGCAATCGAATCAATAAACTGTGTGGCGTCTTTCTGAAACTCCGCATGATCGATGTGGTAAAGTGCGGCAAGCTGTGTTATAAGGTTGTTCAGTAAAATCCGCACTCCCCGGTCCAATGATTTTTCGGCAAAGAACATCAAGGCATGGAACGGTTTCCTGTCTTTCGGACAAGATTTTCGGGCCAGCTCTTCCGCTTGGGTTACAGCCGCCGCTATGATTATTTCGGCCTTATGCTTTTTCCCGGCGACCTTTTGGAGCCGCATTTCACGGGTCATTTTCAGAGCTGCGATAAAGGCATCCCGGATAGCTTCGGGCAGCATTCTGCAACTTTGAGCGATTAGTTCCCGGCAACCGATTGAACCTCCCTGAAAGTCGGAAGTTTCCACAATCCGCTCATCCGGGATGCCGGCTTCCCGCAGAGTTTTCCGAATGGCGGCAGCCTGGGCCGGGCGGGTGATATCGCTTTTGCTGATGACCGCAATTACCTGATCGCGGGACAAGATGCTTTGCATCAATCTCAGGTCACATTCGGTTACTCGCGCACCACTCCCCGGAATCAGATACCAGAGCAGATGGATGTGTTTGCACACATCGGGATCAATCCGGCAATCGTCGATAAATTCCGTCATCCGACGCCGGAAAACGCTTTCGGATTCTCCGAGCCGGAGCCCGCGCGAATCCCATAACCGGATGGCCGCATTCTCAAAGCAATAGAAATCCTGTCCCATTGATTCATCAATCGCATCGTTCTTCATGTTCTCCCCGTCTCCGAGCACGGCATGAATCAGTGAACTTTTTCCACTGCCGGAATTACCGACCACCAGAATGTTCGGGCGTTTGGCCTCCGGCATCATCCCTGAAAACGGCCAGTCATTGCAATATTCCATGGTTTCTCCTCCTGTAATAAATATTCAGCTTCAGAGCCAAATGTTTTCTTGGGAAAACTGTTTCAACAACCTTGGCTTTGTTATGTATTATAGCAAGCGACCTCTGCCATCGGATGTCATACCAATGGAGCGAATACAGATTTTTTTCATTTTTATTCTGTCGTACCGCTATTGCATTCGTCGGCTGTTGCTGTTATTATAGAGGTGTAAAAACAGGAGACGGTTCCATGAGTATTCAAAGTCGGCAAGCACTCCGTATGATCAAATTTGTCGCGGAGATGAAAAAAAACAATTATCCCAATGCAAGCAGTTTCGCGGAACTGCTCCAAAAATTGGATATTGATGATAATATTGCCTGTTCCTGCAGTGCCCGAACCGTGATGCGCGATATTGAGGTATTGCAAAATGAATATAAGGCGCCGATTGTGTATGACCCGGCTCGCAGAGGATACTACCTCAAGCATTCCGACTGGGAATTCAACTGTCCGATTATGAGCGATGACATTGTGAGCATGACGCTGCTCGGGACCCGGCTGGCAACTGATATCCTGCCGGAACCGCTCAAGGAACAGGTCGGAATTGCCGTGGATAAAACGCTGACCGGAAATAATTCGGAATTTTTCGATGAAGCTATGATCGAATCCCTGCTTTGCGCTACCGGCATTAAAGCAGCTATCGATCCGGCTGTATTCAAAAAGCTTTTTGACGCCTGGCGGCTGCATCAGGTCGTAAAGTTGACCTACCGGAAGCCGTCCGGGGAAATATCGGAACGCCGATTCGAACCGCACATCATCGCCTTTCATCGCGGTATCTGGTATGCGAAAGGTTATGAATTCGGAACAAAAAATATCAAAACCTACGCAATTCAAAGAATCTGTGAAGTGTCATTCGGCGGAGCGGTTTTCGAAACGGATAAGAAGCTGTTGGCAGAGACCAGGCGTAATGGGCTTTTCGAATATCCGAGAATTGACGGTATTCAGCTCCGCTGTGACGCCTCCATTGCCTTCTATCTTTACGAACACCAGAAGGTGAAAAAATTCAAGATCGAACGCCAGCCGGACGATTCCCTGATCATCACGCTGAAACCTGCCTTCGAGCACGAAGTTCTCCGCTGGGTGCTCGGCGAAGCCGGGCGCATCGAGGTACTCTATCCGCCAGAACTGCGAAGAAAAGTCGCGGAAGCGGGAAAGTGCATTATAGAAAAAAATAGGCTGTAAGGCGAAGATATTTTACTTGAAAATAAAGTTCTATATAAAATTCTAATATCAATATAACCGTAATTATTATGAGTGAAAAAATGAATGTGCCATGCAAAATTCCAGACATTGTCAAGGCATATGAGAGTATTGCTATTAGCATATTTATTGAGCCAAAAGTTCTTCAAGATCATCAAATAAAAAGTCTTTTGGTAGATATCTCAGAACCACTGCGTAAGATGATTACGCTAGTTCCGGAACTTAAAGACGAATATTATCTTGAAAAGGAACAAAAAGAAAGATTATTAGATTTTTTTAAAAATAGTTATGGGGATAAAAATATTACACTTACCCAAGCTGAACAGCTAAGTCGCTATATTTTTGCCATGGGTACTGGAACTTTACTATGGAAGCAACTGGAAAATTTAAAATCTCAACCTGAAATTCAGAATTATATCCGAGATTTTATTATCGAAAACAGTTGGTTGCTTATCAATAGCCCAGGTTTACTAAAGCGCGTAAGCAATGCAATAGATGCCATAGTTGAAAATAACATAGGAAAGATGTTAAATATTTTTAACGAAATTCATCAAGTATCTGCTATTTTTTACGCTTTCCAGCTACAAAAAGCACAAGGGAAAAACCATGGTCAACGACGGGCTCAAGGGAATTTTGAGCGACAAAAGAAAAGAGAAGAACGCTATAAATGGTTTGAAAAATTGGAGTTAGAAATTCAGAAAGAACAAGACTCAAATAAAGCGACCAAACTATTGCAAAAAGAAATCATTTTCAATTTTTACGAAAAAAATAAGAATAACTTACAACCACTTTTTTCAAGTGAAAAACAGTTCTCTTCTTTGTTTCTGCACCGAAAAGTTGATTCTAATCGATCTAGGAAAACGGCACTTCATCTGATGCCCTTTCTCCCGCCGCATGTGGCTAATTTAGTGAACAAATGGCTGTTGGATCCTGCTACTTTTGAAGAATTGAAACAGCAGAACTTGTCACAAGAGTAAGCTGAAAAAGCAATTTAAATCCTCCGCAGCCAAATTTATCATTTACTACCATGATGGTAGTGTACTTCGGTACACTACCTGATAACGCCTGAAAGATTGTGCACATTTTGAGAGATGGCACTTGAAAAGGGCCTGTTCCCTGATTGATTATAGTGACCAAACCGTAATCAAAAGAAAGGAAAACAGGTAATGAAAAATGTAGTGCAAAAAATGAAAAGGTAATCTCCGGGGCGATTAAAATCGATGAAAAAGAGATTCAAATACATTTTGATGGACTGGTTTGACAGTTGGTCGAGGATACTCTGAATGCGCTCTCGAATGTGGAAGCCGATGCGATTTGTCAGGCTTTGAGGTATCACCGCAGTCAGGATCGGCAGGATACGCGGGCTGGAAGCTACAAACGCAAACTTCTGACGAAAGCAGAAGAAGTGGAACTTCGCGTTTCCCGTTTGCGAACGTTGCCATTTGAAACGCAAATCATTGAACGCTATAAGACGAAACAAAGCAGTGTAGGAGAAGCCTTGATAGAGATGTATCTGGCGGGTGTCCGCATGGAGGATATTACCGAGGCCTTGTGAGGGACGAAAGTCTGTTTCAGTACGGTAGGCGAATTAAATCAAAAGATTTACGGCAAAATTGAGGAGTGGCGGAAATAGCCGATTCGCGGCGAACAGCCATATGTTTTTGTTGATAGTGTCTATCTGAAACGGAGTTGGGACGGAGAAGTTCAGAACGTCTCCGTCCTGACTATGGTCGGAGTGAACGACAGACGAAGGATACCACGAAATCCTTGGTGTCGCTGAAGGCAGCTGGGAAGACAAGGAATCCAAGAGCAACTTCCTGTGTTACTTGAAAACATCCCCTGCGAGATTCCATGCTCATTGCATAACTAGCTGATCCAGTACTCACCTTTCAGTCCCTCAAGCACAATTGCGAGCTTTTCCCGGCTTGTCCATTGTTTTTTTGTGCCTATTCTCTCCTTTCTGATGACTCTCTTTGTTTAGTACTTTTTTATGGGAGCAATATAAAGTTGTTCAATGTTTTTTGTCTATTCAATCACAAAATGATAATTGCCATCCGAAGTGTCTTCATATAAGAAACGACACTTAGTTTTTTTATAATCATATGGTTACAGTATTGACAACTTTCCTTTTTTCTACTATAATAAAAGCGAACTCCCTGATCAGGATATAGTCACGACAAGCAATTAGGAAAGAAAGAAGAATGGAAACTCCAATGACAGTAATCAACAGTATAACCACGCTTCTGCAGCCATATGGCATCGACTTTGGAGAAATGTGGCGGAGTTATCAATCAAAACGGACTGAGCCGGTAGACTCTGATGAATGGTTGAGTCTTAAAGAGGCGGCTGCTTTTGCAAAGGTAAGTGTCTGGACAATCCGGCGGTGGTGTCGGAAAGGAGTTGTATCGAAAAAGACATCCCGGGCAAGATGTGGACGGATTTTGATCAGCAAAGTATCGCTGGAGAAATTTATCGATGGCCTGATTGATCCGAACCAGAAAGCAATATGAGCAAGATAGAGTCCGACCGGTGTCCAATTGGACTCCGGCGGACTTGAACGAACTGTAAATTTAACCCAGCAAATCCTCAAATGTGAGGTGGAAAAAATGATAACTAATGTTGTACCCCTACCCCCTGATATAGTTGAGAATTTTTCTCCGGTTGTTCTAGGCAACAATGAGCAGGAACTTCCCGAAGAACTGCAAAATTTAAATCGTGAGGTTTGTCGATATCCACGTGATTTTGCAATGGAAAAACAAGTAATCAGAGCTTCACGAATCGAAAAACAATTGCGCGATCACTCCTTTTCTGGAGCGATTCAGGAGACGTGTTCTGGCTCGTGGAATGGACAGATTTTTTTCAGTTCAAATGGGAGATTCAGAATCATGCCGACGGTACCATTACCGTATCAGTTCATCCCTGCGGGATGTGAAATGGCTCCATTTGATCGGCAACCGTATTCCGAACCATTGATCCAGTGGCTGAGTCCCGATCCCTCAGGAATGTTGCAGCCTCAAGGGCTCCTGAATGGATTGCCTGCATATTCTACCCCTTTCATATATTTGCGTTCGAGCTATCTGTCGAACTGGCCAGGGGGACTGCCGCTCGCATGGCCTGAGTCATCCTTTTCTGAAGAAGATAAGAAAGCAGTTGCCTACTTTGGTGAGCATTTACAGTTTGACGGAGAGTGGTATACGGATATGCAGAGTAAAGGAGCTTTCAGACGTGCTTTCATAGATTATAATGGATTCTTTGATCAGATGGCAACGACAATTCCGGTTAGATCTACCGACAATACATTGCTGTTTCATCTGGAATTGCTGCCGTATAATGGAAAATATCTCCTACTTCCGGTCGCCTTTTTCCAATATCCAGTTTTTCGTTGGCCTTTGCGGCTCTATATACCGCCGTCAGACAAATTGCCGTTGCTTGGTTTGGAAAAGCTGGCGCTGTATCCCGAACTGCCGGTTATCCTTTCGGAAGAGGTTGCTTTGCCGTGTATACTATTCAAAGAAAAGATTAACTCCATATTTCTGTCCACAATCGGCGATGAAAACGCATTGGATCACACCGATTTCACGCCATTACGAGGAAGAAAGGTGTCATGGCTGATCTGTAATTGGAATGACAAAGAGGAGCCGGTACGGAAGTATAAAATTGCGTGTAAAGTGGCGGCACTGTTGGCTGAATATCAGATTTCTGTACAATTCATCACTCTCACCTTGGACGCATGGCAAATGCCGGAGAACCATACGTCACTATGCCAGCAAGCCACGATTCGCAGCGCTCGGTTGTTGTCGAAAGAGGAAATGTGGGAAAAAGCGGAAGAGAACGGCATCACTGTCGAGCGTCCTCTGTTGCAAGCGCCAGAAATGATGGACGCGAATGAGCTGGAGAACGAGCAGCGCAGGCCCTATCTGATTGAACCGGTCATTCGTGAAGGTTCCAGTACGGTTATCTTTGGAGCCACAGGGGTGGCTAAGAGTTGGATTGCATTGGCTCTTGGCTGTGCCGTGGCTTACGGCAAGAAGGCATTTGCGGGACGCTGGACTCCAGTTTGTCCGGATGGTGGAAAGGTTTTGATTATCGCTGGGGAAATGGATCAGGGGGAGTACGGAGAACGGCTCCGGCGTCTGAATGCCCATTACTGTCCGACAGAACTACAAAAGAATAATCTTCTGCTCCATATCGTCGAGGGCACGGTTGATCTTGCTGCAGCAAATGGACTCGAACAAATTCAGGCAATTATCAGCCATGCGGAAAAGTCGCGTGGCAAGATGGGCGATCCGATTAAGATGGTGATCCTTGACAACTTGACCACATTGTCCACGGAAGGGGAAAATCCGGCCAATTTCGGTAAAATCGAGCAGGTTCTCAAGTGGTTGAAAGCTCGTGGAATTGCCGTGATTCTGATTCATCATGAAAATGGTCAAGGAGACATTCGGGGGGCGCGAAAGATCGGTGATGTCATGACTTCCAAGTTTCACCTTTATCCGGGGGAGACTGAGGGCGATTGCATCGGAGTCATCATCAAGAATGAAAAGAACCGTTCCAACAAGGCGTCCGACATGGATACTTTCAAGGTCGTGTTTGATTTCGAAGAACCGGCTTCCGGATTCAGTGAAGCACCTTTGACTGACGCTGATCTCAAGCGCATCAAAGAAGTCCCCGAGGATGACAATGAAGAAGAGAAGTCGATGCGTCCCCGGAAAACACGTTATAACCAAACAGCTTGGAAAGCAATGTCGCATGAGGAACGGGTGAATGCCATTGTGGAAGCATTCCGCCGTGGTGATTCCAACGAGGAAATGGCGGCAAACCATAATACCAGTAGAACGACTATTTGCAATTTTCGGAGGAAATACCAGTTACGGGATCAGGACTTGAAGCAGGAATAATTCTCGTCAACCGGAGAAGGGGTCGATAAGCCTCTTCTCCGGTTGAGAATGATGTTCTAAAAATGTTCTAGTTGATGTTCTAAAAGCACCAAAAAGCAGCTTATTGCAGGATGATGCAGGAGAATGGAAATCATATCGTTTCCTGCTTGAAATCAGGGAGTTAAAATGGTAGCCCGGGCGGGAATCGAACCCACGGCCAACTGCTTAGAAGGCAGCTGCTCTATCCTCTGAGCTACCGGGCCATTATGACTGTATATAAAATACCTGCAACTTCATTTTTTTCAAGCGGAAAGCAATGGATATCTGCCGATTTTATCCGGTCGGCGTTTTTCAACGTACTGCCGTGGTGTTGGACGGCGATCCGCTTCTGACATTCGGAACTCCGGCTGGCCGAAATGCCATGGACGATCAGGGCCTTCGGCAAGTGGGCGGAGGAGGACCCTTTTTCCGGGGATTCCGTTCCCGGTTCGGGCTGTACGGTTTTCTCTCCGCCGCTTCCTGTTCGGGGTCCGGAGGCGTCTCCGTTTTGCTCTTTGCTGATTCTGCAGTACGCCCTGCTCACCGCAAGCGTCATGAGAAGCTGGACGATCAATGCCGTCAGGCCGAGCGATTCGGCGACCAGCAGGAAAACACCGTCTGGCTGCGGAAGAGATTCCCGAACAGCGTCATTGCGAGAAAGAACCCGGCTTCTGAATCTCCGCCTTGAGCTGGCCGAACAGACGGGACTTTTTTCCGGCTTGTCGTCAAAGCTTCCGTTTCAGCACGTCGAACAGCGGGGTCAGTTCGCCGGCGGTATGAGTTGTTCGCTCGGCTCCCGCTGCCGGGGCAGGGGAGGCCGGGAGCGGCTCCAGCAGCTGTACGTCATACTCCCGCGCCAGACGGCGCAGGGAGTCGAGCAGTCCGCCCATCGCATCCTCCTCGCCGGAAGCCGCCGGACTCGGCGACAGATAGACGGCGTGAAGCTTGCGGTTCGCCCGGAGTTTTTCGAGCAGGACCGCGATGTAACGGTCGCGCATCCACGGCTCGAGCGTCCCCATATGGCGGAGGCACGGCAGGATGAGCACGGCCCGGTCCGCATCGCTGGCGGCGATCCGGTCCAGCAGCCGGAACAGGCTCGACTCCAGCGGATTCTCGGAGTCGTCGTAGGGGACGAATTCGACGGTCTGCTTTTGGGCCTTGAACGCTTCGGAGGCCGTCTCCGCGGCGCCGTCGGCCGCTTCGCCGATCACCAGCAGGCGGCGGTACGGAATCAGCTCTTCCCCGATTTTCCGGGGCAGCTCCCAATTCCGGATGTCGCTGAGTTTCGGGCGGCGCAGCACCAGAACTGCGCCGTCTTCTCTCGCGAGCTCTTCAAAATTGCGGCCGGAAGCCACCGGCACGATCGTCAGGCGTCTGCGGTCGAAGGTGAAGCCGGTGATGGCGAGCTCCGCATCAAGCACCCTCTCCTTCGGCGCGCCCTCCTTCGGCGGAGACGGCGGGAGCTCGATCGCATCCTTGCGGTAGATGTCCGCCGCCGCGCGGTTGAACCGTTCATCCGGCTTGCCTGCGAGACGGATGGTCCGTTTTTCCGCATCGGCGCCGTCCAGCCGGACGGCGAGCTCCGCCTCGACCTCGAACGGCAGCCGAGAGACGGTTTCTGCCATGACGGAAAGCGTTTCGTCTTCGTAGACGACCGCCGGAGCCCAGAGTCTCAGCGACAGGTCCGGGCGGAGTTCAACCAGGTCGGCCCGGTAATCCGGACGGAGGACCGGCAGTTCCGTCTCCGGGCGCTCCTTCAGCCGGAAAGAGAGCTGCTTCTCCGGCTCATCCGGCAGGACGACCGTCGGCGGCAGCTCCGATATGGGGCGGCAGGCGCCTTCTCCGAGGCGCCACTCCAGCTGCTCCGGCGGCGTCTGGAACTGGAAGCTCTCGATCGGAGTGCTCTCCCGCTTGCCGGTATACAGCAGATAGTGGCTGCGGCGCGCGAGGAGCGGGTAGTTCCGTTTTTCACGGTCCGCCAGTTCTTTCGGAATCCCGGCGCGGGCGGGAGTGAAATGTTCGGCCGCCAGCAGCTCGAATTCCCCCGTCCCCGCCGGCCGCATGCGGGCGGTCAGTTGGCCGTAGCCGCTGTTGAGCCGGTAGAAGAGGTCGAATGGAACACTGCCCTTTTTGAGGCTGATCCGGGCAACCTCCCGGGTCGGCGGCTGCGAGCCGTTGGCGTCGGTTCTCCGGATCAGGATCTGTCCGTTGAGGCGCATGACCGCAAGCGAGTTCGACATCAGCTCGAATTCGTACTCCCCGTCGGCCGGCACTTCGAGGAAGCCGGAAAAGCGGGCGGAGTAGTGCTCCTGCGTCTCCGGCGGCCGGACCAGCAGCTGCACTTCGGTTGCGATGAAGGTGCGCGGATTCCGCCAGCCGGCCATGCCGAGCAGGTTGTTTTCGGCGCCGAACACCATATCCCTGCGGGCCTGCGCGTAGAGGTTTGCGATCCGGGTCTGCTCCCGCTTGATGTAGGCGAAGTGATTCTTCATATGCTGCTGCCAGGAGTAATTGAAGTACTGCATCCGCTGAATGCGCGGCCGGCCGGTGAGCTCGGCGAACGCGCTGATCCGCTGATTGCGATTCTTTGTCACGAGCCGCTTCCACTGGTTTTTGCGGTTTTTCCAGTATTGCGGGAATTTCGGAACCCAGGGAACCGTCTCCACTCCCTGATACCGCTGGCGCAGGATCATGTAAGTCCGGTTCGGAAAATTCCGGACGTGCCACTGATTCTGGCGCTCGATTTCACGGTTCCGCCAGTCGAGGAACTCCTCCGGCGTGCAAGGCCGGTTCCCGCCCCAGTAGAAAGCCAGCAGCAGCCGCTGGGCGGGGGGGCGCACTCCGGATTCCGGCTTCCAGGTGTCGGCCGGCTGCTTCTCCTTGAAGCCGAAATAGATGTCGAACGCCTTCGCCTTGGGCGCTGGCGCGATGGAGAGCGAGTAATTGTCGTGGAACTGGAACGGCACCGGATTGCCGGCGTCGTCGAACACCCGCACGCCGTTCTCCGGCAGCACCGGCAGCACCTGGCGGCGCATGTCCACGCTGGTCGCTTCTGCCGGGAGTTCCGGTTGTACGCTCAGCCGGTACTCCGCCTCGGGAACCAGCCACTTCTTTTCCGGCGCCGGGGCAGGGGAGGCTTCGCCGGAGCCGGCGCTTCCGGCGGCCGATGCCGCCAGAAGGGTGCAGCAGGCGGCGGCGACGAGGATGAATTTGTTGCGCATTATTTCTTCTCCCGCTCGAGTTTGAACGCCAGGTCGATCCGGAACGGCGGCGCGGTCAGCACGACCGGTTTGCCCGCTTCGACCTTGACCGTCCCGGAGGCGACCTCGCGGCACGGCAGAGTCGAAAACCAGCGGAGACGGTATTCGCCCGGCGCGGGCAGCGCGCTCTCGAGCCTGATCGAAACCTCCTTCACTTCCGGGAAGGCGGCCGGGTCGGCCGGATAGCGCTGTGTTGCTGCCCGGTTGTAGAGCCAGCCGTAAAATGCGTCCGGCGCGGCAAGGGCCAGCGCCTGGTAGGTCTGGCCCTTCGGCGGAGCCGGAACGGTGACCGCCGGGGAGAGCAGGTAGTCCAGCTTTTCGCTCCGCAGGTCGATGCCCTTCAGGTAATCCGCGAACGCGCGGTAGTGGTCGTAGTGGTCGTTGAGATGGACGAAATCGTGCCACCAGAGGAACGGGGTTCCGGAGAGCCGGGAGAAAAGCGACCCCCACAACCCGGAGTGGATGTCGCCGAGGATCTGCTCCGGCGCGCTTCCGTTCGGATTGCCGCCGAACTCCGTGATGAGCTGCGGCTTGCCGTGATTCTTCATATGGTTGCCGTAGTCGCGCAGATGGTCCGCGAAATGCATGTCCGGATTCCGGTAGGCGTCGCCGGCGATATGGGTGATGGCGGGCTGCTGGAACAGCTTGATCAGGCCGAGCAGATTATGGAATTCGCTGCAGATGTGCGTGCTGACCGGCCAGCCGATCTGGGAGTAGCCGCGCAGCTCCTCCGCCGCCGCCTGGTGCCACTTGAGCGCACTGCCGTCCGCGTAACGCTCGCGCATCTGGGAAGTGAGGTCGACTTCGCTCCAGAGCTCGACCGCCATGATGTTCGGCGTACCGCCCCAGCGCGCCGCGATGTAGCGGGCGCGCTTCGAGTTGTTTTTCATGGCCGCTTCGGAACGGAAAAACTCCGCCGGGTCCGAGAGGAAGCCGCCGTTTGCAGCGGCGTACTCCGCCCTGGCGTTGATCGGGTTTTCGCGCCACTCCGGGTCGGAGCTGTCGGAGAGACGCCCGTGGTTGTCGATGATGAGATTGATGAAAATGCCGTTTTCGCGGGCTGTGTCGATCACGTGGTCGAGCCGCCAGGCGGCATCGGTGTTGTAGCGGCCGACGCCGTAGTAGCCGCTGCGCCCGGCGTCGTGTTCGAGCGCCATGGTCCAGCCGGCCATCCAGACCTCGACGGCGTTGATTCCGGCCTTGCCGCACGCCGTGAGATAGTCGTCGTAGTCATAGGTGCCGCGGTCCGGCAGGTGGCCGAAATTGAAGCCGATTTCGCTGCGGCGGTCCGTATTGGTGTGGATGTTCAATCCGATCGGGAAGAAGAATTCGCCGCTGGTCAGCTCGAAAAATCCGTTGTTTTTCGCCGAGACCCGCACTGCCCCGGGGAGGTTCGAGGCCGCAGCCGAGAAGCTCCGCCACTCCGAAACCGTCTCCTCCTTCGCCATGCGGTCGTTGACGACGAGCCGCAGCTGATAGTCGCCGGGAACGAGCGGCGTGAATCGGATCTCCCAGAAGCCGGAGCCCTCCGGACGGATGATTTCGCGCGTGAAATGGCGCGTCCGCGTGTAATCGCGAGAGTAGAAGCCCGGGTAGCGTTTGACGTTTCCGTCCGGTGTTTTCAGCTCGAAATCGACCGTCACCTCATCGGGATCGTACGGATTGAAGAATTCGCGGTCGAGCCGGAACCGGCTGTCGACCCGGCGGTTCACCTCTCCGAGCGGCGGCAGCTTCCAGTCGCGGATCGAGAGCGGCTGTTTTTCGCGCTCTCCCGCAAAGCGGAGATTCCGGCATTCGAGCGTGAAAGTCCTCGTCTCGCTGCCGTAGACGGAGATTCCGGCCGAAAAGATCTGCGTGGCGGCTTCGGCGTCGAAGACCGCGCCGTGACCGACGCCGCGCCAGTTGCGGCCGGAGCGGTCGAGCCGGACGCCGATTTTTTTCCATTCGCCGGGTGTGAAACTGAACTCTTCGATGCTCTGGAACCAGAGCCCGTCCTTATTCTTGAAGAACACCACGCCCTTGACCGGTTCCGGCGTGTCGGCCTCCACTTTGATCTCCATTTCGAGCGACTGCGCGTCAAACGCGGCCCGCTGCGGCCGGAAAGTCAGCCGGTCCGGCTCGCGATAGAGCTGGGCTCCTCCCGGAAAGCCGACCTCCATTTTCGGTTCGCCGGGTTTCAGCAGCTTCGCGCCGTCGGCGCGCCAGATGCCGTCGGCGGCGGAGAGAATCAGGGTGAACGCAAAGGCGGCAAGGACCGGGAGAAAAAGCTTCATGACGGATCGATCTCCTTGAGCGGAAGGTTGCCGGGACTCCGGGACGCATCCCGGTCGATGGTTTTGAGACTGCGGATGACCCGCTCGAGAGCGGGCGTATTGCCGGTGGGAGGATTCACGAGGCCGGATTCGCCGAGTCTGCCGAGCGCGTCGCAGATCGTGTAATGTTCGGACGGGTGCCCCGGCAGATAGCGGTTGTCGTCGAGCCCTTCGAGCTTGTAGATGACGCCGGCTTCGACAAGCTCGTCGAGCATCGAAAGCGTCAGCACCTGCGGCAGCGGCAGCGTTCCGAGCAGCTCCTCTTCTTCAACCGCTCCCCCGTCCCGGTCGAAGGTCCGGAAGATTTTCCCGAGAATCAGCAGCTGGTATTCGCGGCGCAGTTTCAGGCTCAGCTTTTCCTTGCCGAGCCGGTCGAAGAGCCCGCTGCCGATGTGCTGGTGGATGAACGACACCTCCGCCCCGAACAGCGCGATCTGCCATGAGAGTTTGAGCCAGACGAGGAACAGCGGCAGAATGGCGAAACTGCCGTAGATTTTGTTGTAACGGTAGATGCTGGTCTGCAGGATGATGAAACCGTCCTGGAAGAGCTGGAACAGCAGCCCGCCGATGATTCCGCCGAGAATCGCCGAACGGAACTTGACCTTCGTATTCGGCGCGATGAAGTAGATCAGCGAAAAGGTCACGCAGATCAGCAGCGGCGGGAAGATTTCGGACATCAGGCTGAAGAGCGCCGTGCCCGCCGTGCCGAGGCGTCCGCCGTCGTCCAGAAGCTTCCGGAGCACCGGCCCGGCGCTGGACAGCACGATGATCAGGAACGGCGTGATGAGGATCAGCGACAGATAGTCGCTGAACCGGCGGAAGAGATTCCCCCGCGGCGGCAGGTTCCAGATCGCGTTGAACGATTTTTCGACATTGTTGACCAGCCACATGACCGTCCACAGGAGGACGATGACGCCGGCGCCGGCGATGATTCCGCCCTGGGTCTGGCGCAGCGTCGTATCGGCGAACTGGTAGATCCACTCCAGGATTTCACGCTGGTTCGCGAGCTTGTCCACAAGGATCTCCTGCAGCTTTTTCTGCAGTTCGAACCCCTTGGCGATGCCGAAGGCGAGCGCCAGCATCGGCACGACCGCGAAGAGCGTGTAATAGGTGAGGGCAACGGCGCGCAGGCTGTTCCGGTCCACCGTGTAGCGCAGTCCCGAAATCCAGAGCAGCCGCGTGAGCTTGCCGACCGGACCGAGTTCCCGATACGAACAATCGGAGCCGGTCACATAATGGACGAACAGTTGTTTCAGCCTGCCGCTCTGCATTCTACTTCCCCTGCTTGTTCCCCCACGAATCCTTCAGCGTGACCGTGCGGTTGAAGACCGGGCGCCCCGGCTCCGAATCCGGGTCGACGCAGTAGTAGCCGCTGCGTTCGAACTGAACGCTGCTGCCGGCCGGGAGGCCGGCCGGGGCGGGCTCGATCAGCGCTTCGACGATTTTGACCGAGCCGGGATTCAGCTGGGTCAGGAAGTCGGCGCCGTCCGCGCCGGGCTGCTCGACCGTGAAAAGCCGGTCGTAGAGCCGCACTTCCGCCGGGATCGCGGTTTCGGCGGAAACCCAGTGGATGGTTCCCTTGACCTTGCGCCCGTCAGGAGCTGAGCCGCCGCGCGTTTCGGGGTCGAAGGTGCATTTGAGCTCGACGACGTTGCCGTCCGCATCGGTGACCGCCTCTTCGCATTTGATGAAGTAGCCGTAGCGGAGCCGGACCTCGCGGCCCGGCGCAAGCCGGAAGTAACCCTTGACCGGTTCAAGCATGAAGTCGCTTTTTTCGATATAGAGCTCGCGGGTGAAGGCGAGCTTGCGGCTGCTGGCGGACGGGTCCTCCGGGTTGTTGACCGCGTCGAGCTCCGGCACTCCTTCGGCCGGATAGTTCGTGATCGTGACTTTCAGCGGGTCGAGCACGGCGAGATAGCGGGGAGCAGTGGCGTTGAGCTCCTCGCGCACGCAGTGTTCGAGCAGCGCGATATCGGTCAGCGCTTCGAACTTGGTCACGCCGACGGTCCTGCAGAGTTTCCGGATCGCCGCCGCCGGAATGCCGCGGCGGCGCATCCCGCAGATGGTCGGCATGCGCGGGTCGTCCCAGCCCGAGACGTGATGTTCCTTCACGAGCTGCAGCAGCTTGCGCTTGCTCATGACCGTGTAGGTCAGATTCAGCCGGGAGAACTCGGTCTGCACCGGCGGATTCTTGAAGTCGAGCGCCTGAAGCACCCAGTCGTAGAGCGGGCGGTGAATCTCGAACTCAAGCGTGCAGAACGAATGGGTGACCCCCTCGAACGCGTCCTCGAGCGGATGTGCGAAATCGTACATCGGGTAGATGCACCACTTGTCGCCGTGGCGGAAGTGGTGGACGCGGCGGATCCGGTAGATGACCGGGTCGCGCATGTGGATGTTCGGGGAGGCCATGTCGATGCGGGCGCGCAGGACCATCGCTCCGTCTTCGAATTCACCGGCTTTCATGCGTTCGAAAAGCGCGAGGTTCTCCTCGACGCTGCGGCTGCGGCCCGGGGACTCCCGGCCCGGCGCGCTCAGGTTGCCGCGGTATTCGTCCCATTCGTCGGGGGAGAGGTCGCAGACGTAGGCGAGGCCTTTCCGGATCAGCGTCACCGCGCACTCGTACATGCGCTCGAAATAATCGCTCGCATAATAGAGGTGTTCGCCGAAGTCGAAGCCGAGCCACTTCACGTCGTTGATGATTGACTCGACGTATTCGGTGTCCTCCTTGGTCGGATTCGTGTCGTCGAACCGGAGATGGCAGCGGCCGTTGTTTTCGGCGGCGACGCCGAAGTCGAGGCAGATCGCCTTGGCATGGCCGATATGCAGATAGCCGTTCGGCTCGGGAGGAAAGCGGGTGATGACTTTCCCGCCGTTCTTATTGCTGCGCAGATCCTCCGCCACGATTTCGCGGATGAAATCCAGCGGGGCGTTGTTTTCGGAATTTTCCGCCATTTTTACTTGTCTACTCCAGAAAAATATTGTTGAATGCAAATCATATAACCATATCGACATGAAAACGTTCCGTCGAACTTCATTGTCGGGGCGCCGTGTAAAATCCGGGATTCATCCGTTCTGCTCCGTCTTAGCCAAAAGAGATAACTTCGAAATTAACATACCACGTCCGTGGTTTTTTGCCAGTCTCCGGCTGTGATTTTTTGGCGGATTTATCTTGAATATCGCCGGGGAAAGATGTATTTTACCGGAATGCAGGAAAATAATGCGGTTCCGGCAGGTTGGCCGGAACCGACAGGAGGATTTTCGATATGGCGAATTTCAGGCGCGTGACGGTCGGCCGTCTTCCGTTCTGGCGGCGGCAGGCGATCGGCAGCTGGGTCGATGCCGGCGTCTGGCCGGCGAAGTGGATCGCGCTGCCCGGGGAGCCGGAA
>ERZ1034952.795-NODE-795-length-28114-cov-6.368545_pt1 | contig 28114 bp, 26 predicted proteins | sample MGYA00520625_ERZ1034952 | MGnify/ENA primary metagenome ERZ1034952 (study PRJEB33766, sample SAMN09781773) | gut metagenome | biome: gut microbiome | host: Homo sapiens | place: Madagascar | study: EMG produced TPA metagenomics assembly of the PRJNA485056 data set... | reverse complement strand
CCCCTTCGGGGTGCTTGTGCCGGGTCGACTGCTCGTCGACTCCTACAGAGCGTGTGCGAACCGGTTCCTGGGCAGCACCAAACCGGGCGAGTCAGGGAAGTACCGTGTTGGTACGGGGTTCGCAGCGACATTAAATAAGCCCGCCGTCTTTTCAGAACGGCGGACAATGTGCGTTATTCGGTTTTCCAGGTGAGTTCACCGCCGTAGGAAACGGCGGTTTTGGGATTCCAGCCCTGGGCGGCGGAAGAATACTGCGCTTCCGTCTTGGTATTGCGGAAGGCATTCTTCGCAATCACCGGAGCATTTCCCTGGAAGATAATGCTCCACATACCGGTGGAGGCAAACGCCTCGTCCCCGATTTCCGCGACACCGGCCGGAATTACCATGGTTTCCAGATTCTTGCACCCGGAAAAGGCATAGCGCCCGATGGTGGTCACGGTTTCCGGGAGCAGCACCGTCCGCAGCTCGGTGCAGTCCTGGAACAGATAGTTGGAGATTTCCGTCATTCCCTCCGGCACAATCAAGTTCCGCAGGGAGGTGCAGCCCCGGAAAGCACCGTCACCCATGAAGCGGACACTGCCCGGAACGGCAATCTCCGTCACGCCGGTGCAGCGGGCAAACGCCTCCGCCCCGATGGTTTCCAGATTGATGGAGAGATTGATTGTTTTCAGCCCCTCGCAGCCGGAAAAGGCCTGGATGCCGATTTCCGTCACCGCGTCGGACAGGGTTATCATCCGCAGCTGGGCACAGCCTGCAAAGGCATTGCTGCCGATGAAGGTCACATTCTCCGGCAGCTTTACATCCACCAAGGCGGTGCAGCCCCGGAAGGTTCCCATTTCCACCGCCGTCACCCCGGCGGGAATGGCAACTGTGGCCAGTTTCACACAGCCGGCAAAAGCATAGCCCCCCAAGGACTTCACCGTGCCGGGAATCTGAATCCAGCTCAGCCTGGCGCAGTTTTCAAAGGCCGCCCAGCCGATGCGCTCCACACTGCCGGGCAGCTGAACCGTGGTCAGGGCGCTGCAATTCTGGAATGCCTCGTCTCCAATGGCACTCAGCTGATCCGGGAAGGCAACGGTTTGCAGATTGGTGCAGTCGGCAAAGGCGCGGCTGCCAATGGTGGCAACCTCCTCCCCCAGCACCACGGCGGTGATGCTCTCCCGCTGGGCGTACCAGGGCGCGGGATGGGCATCCCGGAAGTCCAGCATTTCGCCGCTGCCGGTGATGGTCAGTGTCCCTGTGCGATCCAAATCCCAGCCCAGATTCACTCCGCAGCTGGCAGAGCCGGGGTCAGCTTCCACACCGGAGCTGAGGGTGGGCTCTGCATTTTTCGCCTCCTCTGCCGCCATGAGGGCATCGCGCACCTCCTCGGACAGAGTAGACAGGTATTGGTCTAAAATATCCCCTGCGCCGATGGACATCAGGCGGTCAAACTCCGCCTGCACCTCCGGCGGAATTTCCACCGCCTGCGCCTTGGGGGGAATCAACATTGCACAAGTGCAAAGCACAGCAGCAAGTGAAATCTTCCAATTTGGTTTCATTGTTTACCGTCCTTTCTGTGCCGTGAGTGGGTAAAATGGTAAGAAAACTCTCTTAATTCTGGCTGGCCTGGGTCTTGCCGCCGCCCCTTCTTCTGCGGCGGCGGGGACGGGCAGGAACCTCCGGCTCTGCCTTCTGGGCGCGCCTTGCGTAGACCTCGGCGGCCTCGGAGGTTGCCTCATAGGTCAGGCGGCTGACGCGGATGGTTCCGTCGGGCTGGGCGGAGAGCCGCACCCGAATGAGGAATTTTCCGTGATCTGCGCAGGCGGCCAAATCCATATATCGGTGGCCGGGCTGGGCAAACCAGCGAGAGCCAAGCATCTGGCGGCCACACACCGGACAGCGGTTTTCAAATCCGGCCATGGCATTCAGCGCCTCCCGCTTGTCGGCATAGTCCCGGAACACCTTCCGCTCCAGGCAGCCGGGAAGCTCCGCGCCGTGGAATCCGTCCTCATGGCTGCGCACGGCCTGGTCATATTCGTCAATGCCCTGCTCCAGATTCAGCTTCTGGCAAATCAGCGCCGTGTGGTAGGCATCGCCCAGCGCATCGTGCGCCGGACGGCTGGGTTCAATCTGGAAGGTCTCCATGGCGGTTTTCAGCGCCTTTTGGGAATTGGATCCATCGGTCTGGGCGTTGAAAATCATCTGGGCATTGTACCATTTTGCCGTCCAGTCGGTTTTCAGGGAATACAGCTGCAAGTTTTCCCGCAGGATTCCAATGTCATCAAAGCCCCAGATGAGGAACACCGGCTCCTCCCCGCACCACTCCCGGAACTGCTCCATAGCCTCCGGGAAGCCGATGCCCTCGGCGCGGAGGCGGTTCTCCTTGATGCCGGTGAGCTTGCTGACCCGCCGGTTGAGATGCCGGTAGACCTTGGGGGTAATCATCACCTGAAATTCATCCGCAGGTGCTCCCTCCGGGGTCAGCCGGACGGCACCAATCTGAATAATCTCCCCGCGGATGGACACCGGCAGCACCTTTTTGGAGGACGGAGAGCCGGGCCAGGGCTGATTCCATTCCATATCCAAGACAATGTAATTCATTGCATCGACCTCTGTTTCTTTTCCTTTCCGCCTATCATACCATACAAGGCACACTTCTGTAAACAGGAAGTTTTTATGACGCTTCCAGATTTTACCTATACGTTGGTTCCCTAACCCGCCCGGTTCGGTACCGCTCAGAAACCGGTTTGCTTAGACCCTGTAGGGGCGGCTATTAGCCGCCCGCAACCCCAGATTTTCGCAAGTACTGAGAGGAACGCACACATCCCATTGTAGGGGGCGACGAGCAGTCGACCCGGCACAGAGCACCCCGGGGCGCTTTGTGCCACGGGCGGATGCTATCCGCCCCTACGGTCGGCGTGTGCGAAACTGGCGGCACTGCCGTCTTACCCTTCCCCCGTATAAGCACACCGGACGACATATCTGGTCTGGCCGCTGGTGGTGCAGGTAAAGAGGGTCAAATCCCATTCACCGCCCAGCATTCCATCCAGGTCGTCGCCTCCAACGGAATCAATGGTTTTAACTTCGTACCGGAACACATTTCCCTCTGCGTCCGTAAAACGCACCGCCGCCCCCACATCCAGCTCCTTGAGGTTGCCAAAATGCTGGGGATAATTGTGGGCGCACAGCACAAGGTCGCCGTCATACAGGTTCCCCGTAAAGCGGCAGGGAGAAATGTTCAGCCGGTCATAGTCCCAGTCCTCCATCACCGGCAGGGACAGCTCCAAGGCCGGAATCTCCAGGACACCGATGTAGCGGTAACCGTTCAGGGTCACCGTTGGCATTTCCTTGTGAACGCCAAACAGGGGGGCTGTTGTCGGCACTTGTGTTTCCTGCGGCGCTTCCGTCTCCCGGGGCTGCGTTTCCGCCGGTATTGGCTGCGTCATTTCCTCGGTGGGCGGGACGGTGGCCGGTTCCGCAGTCGGAATCAGTGTTTTTAATTCCTGTACGGCGGACTGCGCCGCCCGGTCTGCCCGGGCAGCATCCCAGAAATTATAACCTGTGAGCAAAAGGGCTGCTGCCAGCAGCAGCAGTCCCATTGCAATCAAAAGAGAGCCTTTTTTATGCATTCTTATCCTGCTTTCTCCGACGCAGCAAGCCCGCCCCCACCAGGCACACGCCCGCCGCCGACATCGCAGCCACCGGCCACCAAAGCTGTCCGGTCTGGGGAATCTTTTTCCAGGTGCTGGTGAAGGTAAAGGTGTTGCCCTCCCGGGTCATGGTGGTGGTGTAGCGGCGACTGGACTCCTCCCGGACGCTCCAATTGCCCACGGGCAGGTTTTCCCAGGTGTAGCTCCAATGGTTTGCGTAATTCAGCCGGACAAGAGGACCGTAATCCTTTCCGTCCAGGGTCAGGTGGACAATAATGCTGGCAGGCCGACCGGAGACACGATCTCCCACCCACACCTTGGTGACGGAGATATCCATGGTTTCCTGCTGCTCCCCTGCCGCCTGTACATCCCAGACCGGCTGATTCTGTCCGTCTGTTCCGGGCATGGCCGTCAGGAAGGGAACCGGTGTATCGGTAATGCCATTTGTGACCGTTTCATCGCCCATCACCAGGTACACCGCTTCACCAAGGCCTCCAAAAACCGCACTGCCACCGGTGACCACCGCCTGAGAAAGCTCCGTGCCCCGTCCTGTTTTCTGAATGACTTCGGAAAGTACACTTGCCGTCCGCTTCCAGTCGGTGGTGCTTACGCCAGAAAACTCCTCATCCAGCACCAGCGTTCCGTTGACCATGCTGCCCACTCTGAAAAGGTGATAAACCGTTTCCTCCTTTGGGTAAGTAACCGTCAGGGTTCCAACCGTTAGGACATCGGCAATGTTTTTCATTGCCGCAAGCGTGTCCGGCTCAGTGCCCTCGGGTTCTTCGGTAGGCTCGGTGGCTTCCGTCTCCTGGGGTTCCTCGGTTGGCTCGACGGCTTCCGTCTCCTGGGGTTCTCCGGTAGGTTCGGTGGCTTCCGTCTCCTGAGGTTCCCCGGTAGGCTCGGCGGCTTCCGTCTCCTGGGGTTCCCCGGTAGGCTCGGTGGCTTCCGTCTCCTGGGGTTCTCCGGTAGGTTCGGTGGCTTTCGTCTCCTGAGGTTCCTCTGTCGGTTCAACCGCAATGCACAGTTCCGTATGGCTATGCTCCGCCAACTGGCAGACCAGGCGGTAGCAGTCGCCGGTATGGCGGTGCTCCTGGACATCCTCCTGGCCGCAAATCAGCTGGGGCTGGAAATCGGCGGGATAGCACTCCGCTGTATGGGTATGCTCCTCCGATTCCTCCAACCCGCATTCCGGCTGGGGCACGGAATAGCAGCTCTGGGTGTGGTGGTGAAGGGTTTGTTCCTTTAGCTCACAGGTGAGGTGCCCCTCCTCGTCATAGCAATCCGGCTTCACATGGGTGTGGGAGAAACGCTCCTCCTTCCCGCAAACCAGCTCATAGCAGCCCCCAGTGTGGGTATGCTCCACCATGCCGCAGATGTAGCTTTCCCCCTCCGCCGTGACCCCCCGGGGAATCAGCAGGTAAGAGGCGCACAGCGAGGCCGCCAGCGCCAGGGAGGTGACGCGCTCCCATTTGATTGACCGATGAAAAATTTTCATCGCACTCCATCCTTTCCAAATTGGCTGCATCATGCAGTCTTCCTTCGTCTATTATAACGTTCCTTCCTTAGAAAATCAAATGGATATTCTGTGAACTGCCAATGACGCTGCAAACCCTGTACCAATACATCGGTGCCCGAACCCGCCCGGTAACGATACCGCACGCCAAGCCGTAGGGGCGGATAGCATGCCGCCCGCAACCCCAGATTTTCGCTAGTACGCAGTTGTGTGGTACAGCATCCAGCGACACACCATTCACCGCACCGCTCAATTCCATCAGCTTCGGGCGGATGCTATCCGCCCCTACGCATTCAATCGGCTGCTACGAAAATCCCACGGTTTCTGAGCGGTATCGTCACCGGACGGGTTCAGGCAGCAACGTATTCGTACAATCCCCCGTGCATCACTAAAAAACACTTGCATCTTTGAGTGAAGTGTGATAAGATGAGGGCGATATGGGAAAATGCTGCGATTGGGCTGCCTGCCATTGGTTTGCGACACAAGAGAGAGCGGGATGGTGGAATCCGCTTGCGTGCAATGTTGGGCTTTCTCCCAGGAGCTTCTGCCTGAAAGGCAATCTGCTTAGTAGGGTCAGGCGGGTGATGCCGTTATCCATCATGGGCGTAGAAGCGCCTGAAAGCTGCGCTGAGAAGAATCAGCGAATTGCGGGTGGTACCGCGGAGGGTTTGCCTTTCGTCCCGATTTTTCGGGAGGGAGGGCTTTTTTGTTGCCCATTTTCCCCATAGAGATTATGAGCCTTTCAGGAGGAGATAACATGAAACAACAACTGGAATCCATTCGCCAGAAGGCCATTGCGGCGCTGGATAATGCTTCTACCCCGGCAGAGCTGGAAGACCTGCGGGTGAAGCTGCTGGGCAAGAAGGGTGAGCTGACCGCTGTGCTCAAGCAGATGGGCAAGCTCTCCGCAGAGGAGCGCCCCGTCATGGGTCAGCTGGCAAACAGCGTCCGGGCTGCCATTGAGGAGACCCTGGAGGAGCGGAAGGCCGCCGTCCATGCCGCTGCAATGGAAGCAAAGCTGGCTGCCGAGGCAATCGATGTGACCATCCCCGGCGATGAGATTGAAATTGGCCACCAGCATCCCATGAATCAGGTGCTCCAGCAGATTAAGGACACCTTTGTGGGCATGGGCTACGAGGTTTACGAAGCACCCGAAGTGGAGCTGGCTGACTACAACTTCACCCGGCTGAACATTGAAGAAGGCCATCCCTCCCGGGATCGCAGCGACACCTTCTATTTCACCGATGACGACAGCGTCCTGCTGCGCACCCAGACCAGCCCCATGCAGATTCGCTATATGGAAACCCACAAGCCCCCCATTTGTATGCTGGCTCCCGGACGGGTGTTCCGCAAGGACGAGGCCGATGCCACCCACTCCCCCATGTTCCATCAGATTGAAGGTCTGGTGGTTGCCGAGGACATCACCATGGGCGACCTGAAGGGCGCGCTTATCAGCATCCTGCAAAAGGTGTACGGTGAGAGCGCCGCCACCCGGTTCCGTCCCCACCACTTCCCCTTCACCGAGCCAAGCTGCGAAATGGACATGGCCTGCCACAAGTGCCACGGCACCGGTGAGCTGGATGGCCAGGTGTGCTCCACCTGCCACGGCGAGGGCTGGATTGAGGTGCTGGGTGCCGGTATGGTGCATCCCAAGGTGCTGGAAAACTGCGGCATTGACCCCGAAAAGTATACCGGCTTTGCCTTTGGCATGGGTCTGGAGCGCATGGCCATGGGGCAACTGAAAATCAACGACCTGCGTCTCATTTTCGACAATGACGTGCGGTTCCTGAACCAGTTCTAAGGAGGATGCAAGATGAAACTGAACAGAAAATGGCTCAACGAGGATTTTGTTGACCTGAGCAATGTGTCCGATAAGGAATTTGTGGAAACCCTGACCGTATTCGGCCAGAAGGTGGAAACCTGGGAGCGGATGGACGCAGAAATGAAAAACGTGGTGGTGGGCAAGGTGCTGTCCATGGTGCGCCACCCCAACTCTGACCATATGTTCATCTGCCAGGTGGACGTGGGCAAGGATGAGCCGGTGCAGATTGTCACCGGTGCGCAGAACGTCCACGAGGGCGATCTGGTTCCCGCTGCCCTTCACAATTCCTGGCTGCCCGGCGGTGTCCACATCACCAAGGGCAAGCTCAGAGGAGAATTGTCCTGCGGTATGCTCTGCTCCTTTGCCGAGCTGGGGCTGACCCAGAACGACCTGCCCGGTGTTTTCGCCGACGGCATCTGGATTCTGGAACCGGACTCCGCCAAGCCCGGCGACGACATGAACCTGATTATCGGCAATGACGATACCATTGTGGATTTTGAAATCACCAACAACCGCCCCGACTGCTACTCCATCATGGGTCTGGCACGGGAGGCAGCAGCTGCCTTCGGCAAGCCCATGAAGCATCATGAGCCTGTTGTGCATGGCAGCGATGCCGGCTCCATCTTTGAGCATCTGGACGTGGAGGTTCCTGCCACCGCGCTGTGCAATCGCTATTCCTCCCGCATGGTTGCCAACGTGAAGATTGGCCCCTCTCCCAAGTGGCTGCGGCAGCGTCTGCGGGCCAACGGTGTGCGTCCCATCAACAACATCGTGGACATCACCAACTATGTCATGCTGGAATACGGTCAGCCCATGCATGCCTTTGACTACCGCTATGTCTCCTCCGGCAAAATTGTGGTGCGGGAGGCCGAAGCCGGTGAAGCCCTGACCACCCTGGACGGAAACGTGCGGAACCTGAAGGCCGGTATGCTGGTGATTGCCGACGATGCAAAGCCCATCGGCCTTGCCGGTATCATGGGCGGTGAGAACTCCGAAATCAAGGACGACACCACCATGGTGGTTTTTGAGTCCGCCAACTTCAACGGCACCTCCATCCGCCAGACCGCTCTGGCGCTGGGTATGCGCACCGAAGCTTCCGGCAAGTTTGAGAAGAACCTGGATCCCATGATGACCATCCCCGCCGTGCAGCGTGCCTGCGAGCTGGTGGAGCTGCTGGAATGCGGCGACGTACTGGACGGCATCATCGACATCATCAACTATGTTCCCCAGGAGCGCCGCCTGCCCCTGGAGCCTGAAAAAATCAATCATCTGATGGGCACCAACATCTCCAAGGAAGACATGGTGATGTACCTGAACCGGCTGGAAATCCCCGTGGAGGGCGACACCATTGTGGTTCCCTCCTTCCGTCCCGACCTGGTGCGGATGGTGGACATTGCCGAGGAGGTGGGGCGCTCCTTCGGCTATAACGAGATTCCTGTGACCCAGTTCCGTACTGCCACCCACGGCGGCTACTCCCAGGAGATGAAGCTGGAAGCCAAGGCAGGTGCTTTGTGCCGCGGCCTGGGCTACAGTGAAATCATCACCTACTCCTTCACCTCTCCCACGGTATTCGACCAGATCCGCCTTCCCGCCGATTCTCCCCTGCGCAACACCCTGCGGATTCAGAACCCTCTGGGCGAAGACACCTCCATCATGCGCACCATCGCCCTGCCCTCCATGCTGGAAATTCTCAGCCGGAACAATGCCTACCACAACAAGGCCGCCAAGCTCTACGAGGTGGCAAAGGTCTACCTGCCTGTGGAGGGGCAGCCCCTGCCCGAGGAACCCAAGATGCTGGTATTCGGCTCTTACGGCGAAAAAGAGACTTTCTTCAAACTCAAGGGCGAAATTGAGGCGCTGTTTGCCGGTCTGCGGATGAAGAAGGCCAGCTACACCGCCGAAAAGAACAACCCCAGCTACCACCCCGGCCGCTGCGCTTCCATTTCCATTGATGGTGAGGTCATCGGCGTGATGGGTCAGGTGCATCCCCTGGTTGCCAAGAACTATGGCATTGACAGCGAGGTGTACTGCGCCGAGCTGAACTTCACCAAGATGCTGGGTCTGCGTCTGCCTGACCCCACCTTTACTGCCCTGCCCAAGTACCCCGCCGTCAGCCGCGATTTGGCACTGATTTGCAGCGAGGACATCACCGTTGCCCAGGTAGAGGAGGTTATCTCCGCTTCCGCCGGAAAGCTGCTGCGGAAGATTCAGCTGTTCGATATCTACCGCGGCGTGGGCGTGCCCGAGGGCAAAAAGAGCATGGCCTTCTCCTTGCAGCTGCGGGCGGACGACCGCACCCTCACCGACAGCGATTCCGAAGCCGTGGTAAATAACGTCCTGGCCGCCGTAAAGGAGCAGCTGAACGCTACCCTGCGCTAAACGGCAGTGCCGCCGTTTACAATCTGCAACATCCTTCCAAGGGAGGCATGGACGCTTTGCGTCGGTGACCATCCAAACCGGTTTCCACCGTGTATCGTTACCGGGCGGGTCAGAGAACCAACGTATGGGTACAATCCCAATGCGTCTTTGGCTGGCGGCCCTGCCGCCGTTTACAAAATGTTTACTTGCAGGGCTTTACAGAATTGCGGATTTAGGCTATAATAAAGTATCAATTTTGCAAAGGAGGCTGAGACCATGACGGGAATGGAGACACAAACCTTCCAGGTTCCTGACGACAAGGAAACCATGCGGCATATACTCCGGAGTGTGTTCGATGCCCTGAATGAAAAAGGTTACAATCCCATCAACCAGATTGTGGGCTATCTTCTCACCGAAGACCCAACCTACATCACCAACTACGGTTCCGCCCGGAGCATGATTTGCAAAATCGACCGGGACGAGCTGATGCAGGTGCTGGTGAAGGAATACCTGGACAAAGCGTAATCAGCGCTGTTTTTCCCGCCAAGGGGCTTTTGCCACGGCAAAAGCCCCTTGTTATGTCACCTGTTATGTAACTTGAAAACTTCATACTTCCTCCGTTTTCTACCAGAATTCCCGCTTCAAAATTGTAAATTATTTCCTATTCGGCGTATTTCGCCTGTTTGGGGATTGACATATTGATTACAATGTGTTACAATTCTACTACATTTTTCAGGAGGTTCCTATCATGGCTGATGAAAAAAAGGTTCTCATGTACAAGGGTCGCCCGCTGATGCGCAAGGGCAATCTGGTGTACTACGGCTCTATGGCAGATAGCCACATCGTAATGATGCAGGTGCTGGAAACCAAAAAGGTGAACGATGCCGACATCGCCACCCGGGTTTCCGTTCAGTTGCAGCTGACCGATCCCAGCGCCAAAAGCCGCGACCGCATTGTAAAAAAGAGTGAAAAAGACGGCTTCTACACTGCCCTGGACGTGGGCAGCGTCTGGCTGGAGCGTGCGCTCGCCGGTAAATAAACAAATTCCAAAGAGAAATTCCCCAGCGACGGAGGTTATGTATGAAGTTTTCCACGCGAGCCGCTGCACTGACAGCGGCTCTGATGATTTTTTGCAGCAGTTTTTCCATGAAGGCTCATGCCGATGATAACGGTTTGGTGTACGGCATCGGATTTGTAAATGCCAGCGGACTTAATCTGCGCCAGTCCCCCGATACCGGCTCTCAGGTGCTCACCACCGCCAACTCCGGCGAGTGCATTGTGGTGCTGGGCAGCGAGAACGACTGGTACAAGGTCAGCTACAATCTTCAAACTGGCTATATGAGTGCCGACTATATCAGTGTTGCCACAGCCGAAAACGCAGAGCTGGGCTATGGTGTGGTCACCGGCTCCGGCGTGAATCTGCGCAGTGGCCCCGATACATCCTATAACCGGGTGGCAACCGCCTCCCAGGGTGAAAAATGTTACATCATCGGCGTAAACAACGGCTGGTATAAGGTGCTGTACAACAACCAGACCTGCTACATCCGCAGCGATTTCCTCAGCCTGACAGAAGTCCCCTATGAAAACCAGGCTTCTACCAGCCAGCCCAAATATTTCCGTCAGGGCAAGGCCATTGGCACTGTTCCCACTGGCAGTACATCCCTCAGTTCCTCCGTCACTTCCTCCTATAATGGCACGGCAACCGGCGCAGAGATTCTTTCCAAAGCCCAAAGCTACCTGGGAAGTCCCTATGTTTACGGCGGCGCTTCCCCCAGCGGCTTTGACTGCTCCGGCTTTGTTTATTATGTTTACGGCACCTTTGGCATTTCCGTTGGCCGCACCCCTGCCGCCCAGGCCAGCGCCGGAACGCAGGTGGACAAGGCTTCCCTGCAAGTGGGCGACATCGTCCTGTTCGCAGGCACCGGCGGCAGCGGCATTACCCACGCCGGTATTTACGCCGGGAATGGTCAGTTCATCCATTCCCCCAACTCCCGCAGCACCGTCTCCTATTCCGACCTGAACAGCGGCTATTGGAGCGAGCATTTCTACTGCGGCATCCGTGTGGTCTAATCTTGAAAATTTTTACCCGACTGATTTCAGCCGGGTATTTTTTTATGCAAACGCGGGGATAATGGTCTATTGTCACACATTGGTACAGCAGACAGCATCTGTAGGGGCGGCTATTAGCCGCCCGAAACCCCGGATATTCGATAGCACCCCGTTGAGTGGAATACACCACTGCAGGGGGCGACTATCAGTCGACCCACCCGCTAACAGAACAAAGCAGTTGGTTCCATCCACCGGACAGCTCAGTTGCGCAAGCTTGCGGGCGGATGCTATCCGCCCCTACAGTGACGTATACATTGCATCTCCCGATTGCATATACACAGGAGGTTTTTATCATGGCAAAATTCAAGCGCGGAAAAAGCAGCTTTTTATTCACCACCAAGCCGGTGATTGCCGCCTGGGCGAGCATCGCCGGAAAAAAGGAATCGGAAGGCCCTCTGCGCACCAGCTTTGACAAGGTGTTTACCGACACCCTGCTGGGGCAGAAAACCTGGGAGCAGGCGGAAAAGAAGATGCAGGAGCTGTGCCTGAGAACCCTGACGGAAAAAGCGGCGCTCCATCCCTGGGAAATTGACCTGGTATTTTCCGGCGACCTGTTAAACCAGTGTATCGGCTCCTCCTTTTCCCTGCGGAACATGAACATTCCCCACCTGGGGTTATACGGTGCTTGCTCCACCATGGCAGAAAGTCTGCTGCTGGCAGGGATGACCGTGGACGGCGGCTATGCCGACCGGGTGGCCGCCATGACCTCCTCCCACTTTGCCTCCTCTGAGCGGCAGTATCGCTTTCCGCTGGGCTACGGCGGACAGCGTACCCCCACCGCCCAATGGACGGTCACCGGTTCCGGCGCTGCACTGGTGTGCAGTGAGGGGCATGGCCCCCGGCTCACCTGCGGTACGGTGGGCACCGTGCGGGATTTGGGCATCAAAGATGCCTGCAACATGGGCGCGGCCATGGCGCCCGCCGCTCTTTCCACCATCCAAGCCCATTTGGAGGACATGAAGCGCACCCCGAAGGACTATGACCTGATTGTCACCGGCGACCTGGGGCAGCTGGGGAAGGATTTGCTTTTGGAGCTTGCCAGCCGGGAGGGGCTGGAGCTGGGCGGCAAACTGGAAGACTGCGGCACCCTGGTGTTCGACAACACCCGGCAGGACGTACACGCCGGTGGCTCCGGCTGCGGGTGCAGCGCCATTACGCTATGCGGTCATCTATTGGGGCAGCTGGAAACCGGGAAACTGAAACGGATTTTGTTCTGCGGCACCGGTGCGCTGCTCTCCCCTATCTCCACCCAACAAGGGCTGCCCATTCCGGGGGTCTGTCATGCGGTTGCCATTGAAGGAGGGGAATCATAAATGGATTACGTCAAAGCATTTTTGGTGGGCGGACTGTTCTGCCTGGTGGGGCAAATTCTCATCGACAAAACGAAACTCACTCCCGCCCGGATTCTGGTGGGATATGTGGTAACCGGTGTCATTCTGGGGGCGTTGGGGCTGTATCAGCCCATCATCGACTTTGCCGGGGCAGGAGCCTCCGTTCCGCTGACCGGCTTTGGGGCAACGCTTGCCAAGGGCGTGAAGGATGCCATTGGGGAGCAGGGCCCCCTGGGCATTCTCACCGGCGGATTGAAAGCCACCGCCGGGGGCATCACCGCCGCCATCGTTTTTGGACTTCTTGCGGGAATTTTGTTCAAACCCAAGGATAAGGCCTGAAAAATGGGGCATTCTATCTCTGCGGACTTCCGCAACCAAATTTAGGAGGAACCATCCATGAATCACCAGAATAAAAATCAGAGCCAGAATCAGCAGAAGAACCAGGGCGAAAATCAGAGTCAGAATCAAAACCAGAGCCAGCAGTGCAGCAAATAAACCATACTGCCAATGGCAGCAGGGATTCGGCAGCATCCGAGTCCCTGCTGTGTACAAAATCCCCCTGGCCGCAGCAAAGCGGCCAGGGGGATTCCATGTTCCGTTGGGAGATTAGTTCTTCAGGCTTTGCAGGGGCGCAGGGATTCTGCCGCCGCGGGCGACAAAGGCTTCGCTGCCCTCGCTGTGCAGAGGCATCACGGGGGCGCTGCCCAGCAGACCGCCCAGCTCAATCATATCCCCCACCTGTTTGCCCAGGGCGGGGATGATGCGGACGGCGGTGGTCTTGGTATTGACCATGCCAATGGCTGCCTCGTCGGCAATGATGGCAGAAATGGTTGCGGCGCTGGTATCACCGGGGACGGCAATCATATCTAGACCCACGGAGCAAACGCAGGTCATGGCTTCCAGCTTATCCAGCACCAGGGTGCCCCGCTGGGCGGCGGCAATCATGCCCTCATCCTCAGACACCGGGATAAAGGCACCGGACAGGCCGCCCACATGGTTGGAGGCCATCACGCCGCCCTTTTTGACTGCGTCATTCAGCAGCGCCAGAGCGGCAGTAGTACCATGGGTACCGCAGACCTCCAAGCCCATTTCTTCCAGAATCCGCGCCACGCTGTCGCCCACCGCCGGGGTGGGTGCCAGGCTCAGGTCCACAATGCCGAAGGGCACGCCCAGGCGGCGGGAGGCCTCCACGCCCACCAGCTGTCCCATCCGGGTGACCTGGAAGGCGGTCTTCTTGATGGTTTCTGCCACCACGTCAAAGGGCTGACCCTTGACCTTTTGCAACGCATGGTACACAACACCGGGGCCGGACACGCCCACATTGATGACGCACTCCGGCTCACCGACACCGTGGAACGCACCTGCCATAAAGGGGTTATCCTCCACTGCGTTGGCAAATACCACCAGCTTGGCACAGCCCATGCAGCCGTTGTCCTCGGTCAGTGCGGCGGTTTTTTTGATGATGCGTCCCATTTCTGCCACGGCATCCATATTGATGCCCGCCTTGGTGGAGCCAACGTTGACGCTGGCGCACACCCGCTCGGTGGCTGCCAGTGCCTCCGGGATGGAGCGAATCAGCTTCCAATCGCCGGTGGTAGCCCCCTTCTGCACCAGGGCAGAAAAGCCGCCGATGAAGTTCACGCCGCAGGTCTTGGCAGCAGCATCCAGCGTCTTTGCAATCTCCACATAACTGTCGGTCTGGCAAGCGCCGGCGACCAGGGCAATGGGGGTAACAGAAATCCGCTTGTTGACAATGGGAATGCCAAACTCCGCTTCAATCTCCTCACCCACCGACACCAGATTCTTGGCAAGCCGGGTGATTTTATTGTAAATTTTCTCACAGCAGGCGCTCAAATCCGGATCACAGCAGTCCAGCAGACTGATGCCCATGGTAATGGTGCGGATGTCCAGATGCTGCTGCTCAATCATGGCCTGGGTTTCTAAAATATCGTTTTGATTCAGCATATCGTTTCCTCAAACCCGGTGCATGGCCTGGAAAATGTCCTCGCGCTGGACGTGGATGGACAGCCCCATCTCTTGCCCCGCCGCTTCCATCTGCTTTGCCAGATCGCCAACGGAGACATTGCATTTACTTACATCGGTGACCATCATCATGGTGAAGTAGCCCTGCATGACGGTCTGGCTGATATCCATGACGTTGACATTATATTGAGCGAGTTTCGTGCAGACGGAGGCAATGATGCCAACCCGGTCTTTGCCCACAACGGTTACAATTGCTTTCATATGGCAGCTTTCTCCTTACAGCTCATAGTCGGCAGCCACGCGGCTGTCCAGCAGGTGAAAGAAATGGGTCTTGGCCTCTTGGTGGAGGGGATGGACAGCATAGTTCTCCAGCGCCTCTCTGCTTTCAAACTCAGAGTACAGCGCATAATCCATGCCGCCGCTGTAGGCCTGGCGAACCTCCAGATGCTTCAGTCCCGGGATTTTGCCTACCAGGGGTTCCAGCACGGATGCAATCATTTTAATGGTGGGTTCCTTCTCCACACCGTCTTTGAGGGTGTAAAGCACAATGTGTTTGACCATGGTGATAACCTAGCTCCTTTCGGTGATTGTCCTCCTGCCTTCCGGGTTTGAATAGGTCACCGGAAAACCAGGAGTGCAGCGACTCTGCGCCACTTAAAAAACCGGGACAGTGCATACACTGCCCCGGTTCATTACGGAGTGATATTACTCAGCGTCCTCGGGGTTCTGCTCCAGCAGAGCGCGGATGGACAGAGAAATGCGCTTGTTCTCGCCGATGTCGGTGATCATCACCTTGACAACCTGGCCCTCGGACAGAACATCCTCGGGCTTGCCGATGCGGCGGTCAGAAATCTGGGAGATGTGAATCAGGCCGTCAACGCCGGGCAGAATTTCTGCGAAAGCGCCGAAGGTCATCAGCTTGACAATCTTGGCTTCCACCACATCGCCAACGCTGTACTTGCTCATGAACTGATTCCAGGGGTTCATCTCGTCGGTCTTGTAGCCCAGGGAAATCTTGTGCTTCTCGGGGTCGAAGGAAATGACGTAAACGTCAATCTCGTCGCCAACCTTGACAACCTCTGCGGGGTTCTTGATGTGGTTCCAGCTCAGCTCGGAAACATGAACCATGCCGTCCACGCCGCCGATGTCCACAAATGCGCCGTAGGAAGTCAGGGACTTCACAACGCCGTGGTACTTCTTGCCCACCTCAATCTCGCTCCAGATCTTCTCCTGAGCGGCCTTGCGCTGCTCGGAAGTGACGGCGCGGATGGAGCCGATGGCACGGCGGCGGGCACGGTTGACCTCGGTAATCTTCAGCTGGACGTGCTTGCCAACCATGGCAGCCATATCGCCGCCCTTGGCAACGCCGGACTGAGAAGCGGGAATAAAGACGCGGACACCCTTGACATTGGCAACCAGGCCGCCCTTGTTCTCCTCGGTGATAACGGCATCGATGGTGGTCTTGTTTTCCACATAGTCAGCCATTTCGTCCCAAACCTTCAGGCCATCCAGCTTCTTCTTGGACAGCTGCACAGTACCCTCCTGGTCGTTGACGCGAACAACGAAAACCTCGATTTCATCGCCAACCTTCAGAATGTCCTCGGGCTTCACAGAAGGATCGGTGCTGACTTCATCATAGGGAATGTAGCCAGCGTGCTTGGTGCCCAGATCAACCTGGATTTCGGTGTTGCCGATACCGGTAACGGTTCCAATGACCTTATCTCCTGTATTTAAAGTTTTGATGGACTGCTCGAGAAGCTCGGCGAAGTTCTCCTCCTGTACAGCCTCAACATTGGTAATTTCGCTCATAGTCTTGTTGACCTCCTTTATAATCCACGCCGGTGTTGACGCACCAGCAGTGATTCCAACATCAGATACACCGCAAAAGTCCTGGGGGTTCAGCTCACCGGCATTGTCCACCAGATAGACGCGATTGCAGTGCTCCCGGCAAATCATCGCAAGACGGCCTGTGTTGGAACTTTTGAGATCTCCTACAACGACCATTGCTTCACATCTTTGACTCAGTTCGGATGCTTCCCTTTGCCTACACTCTGTTGCTCTACATATTGTATCAAATTTTTGCAAGTAAGTAAACTGTTTTTTTGCATAATTGACGCATTTTTTCCACAAAATTTCTGTGGACGTTGTTTGTGAAACCATACAAACTGGCAAATCCGGGGGGACATTCTCCTCCTGAACCCATTTTTCCATGGCTTCCACATTTTCAAACACCCGGCAGTTCGTACACCACCCGGCAATGCCCTCCACCTCCGGGTGGGTCGGGGTGCCGATGATGACGGGGAGCTTCCCCTCCGCCTCTGCCTGCGCCACCAGCTTATGAATCCGCTTGACAAAGGGACAGGTAGCATCCACGATGTTCGCCCCCGTGGCTTCCAGATGTAGGTAAACATCCCGGCTGACACCGTGGGAGCGGATGATAACCGTGTCCCCCGCCCCGGCTTCCTCCGGCGTGTCAATCACCCGGACACCCATCTGCCGGAAGCGCTCCACTACATGGCGGTTGTGGATAATAGGCCCCAGGGTCAGCGTCCGGCTGCCCTGGCGAGCCGCCGTTTCCACCAGCTCCACTGCTCGGCTGACACCGAAGCAGAAGCCGGCACTTTTCGCAACCGTAACTCCCATCAGCCGACCTTCTGTACCACGATTTCCTTGAGCTTTTCCAGCACTTCCTCAATGGTCATGTCGGAGGTATCCACCTTGATGCTGTCCCGGGACATTTTCAGCGGCGCAATCTCCCGGTGGGTATCCTGATAGTCCCGCTGCTGAATATCCTTCAGCACCTTGTTGTAATCCACCTTCTGCCCCTTGGCACTCAGCTCATCGCAGCGGCGCTTTGCCCGCACCTCCGGGGAGGCGGTGAGGAAAATTTTCACCGTTGCATGGGGCAGCACCACCGTGCCGATGTCACGGCCATCCATCACGACATTATGCTGCTCTGCCAGCTCCCGCTGCATATCCAGCAGCATATCGCGGACACAGGCATGAGCAGAAATCAGGCTGGCCTTCTGGGAAATATCCGGGGTGCGGATGTCCTTCGTCACATCCATGCCGTTCATCATCATATGCTGAAGGCCGTCCTCGTCATATTCAATTTCCACCGTCAGTTCGTCGATGTAGCGGTTCACGCCGTCCACATCCTTGGGGCTGACTCCCCACAAATCCATAAAATAGGCCACGGTGCGGTAAATTGCACCGGTATCCACATAGCGGTAGCCCAGCTCCGCTGCCAGGCGGCGGGCAATGGTGCTCTTTCCGGCACCGGCGGGGCCGTCAATGGCCACAGAAATTGTTTTCATGATTGTGCTGTCCCCTTTTTGTTATTTTTCTGCCCGCAGCTTGCTCAGGGCAGCGGTTTCGCAGGCCGTCACCGCGGCGGTGGTGATGCCCAGCGCCTTGGCAACCTCCTCGGTACTCATGGGAAGCCCCTTCTCAAGACCAAACCGCATGGTCAGAATCCGTGCCTCCTGCTCGTCCAGCACCGACATCATCTCGCTGATGCGCTGGCGCATCTGGAAATAGGCGGTATCCTCCACCGGCAGCTCGTCCTCGGCGGTTTCCTCCTTGGGGGCAGCCAGCTTCTCCGCCTTTTGGAGCAGCAAAATATCGGCCATGGTTTTTTCAATGGTCTGCGCCTGTTCCAGACTGATGTGCATTTCCTGGGCAATCTCCTCCAGGCCGGGATTTCTGCCAAGCTTGGTCAGCAGATGCTGGTCGGCAGCCCGGTAGTCCTGCAATGCCTTTTTCATCTTCTGGCTGATGCCGTTGCTGCGGGCTTGCAGCACAATGGCTTTCAGCACCGATGAACGGATGGCCTCATCCCGCTGGGCAGCATAGTCACCGCCCCGGTAGCCGGAAATTGCCTCCCACAGGCCGATGTTGCCCTCCTGAATCAGATCCAGCAGGAGCACCGCCTGCCCCGCATATTCCGCGGCAATCTCAACCACCCGGCTGAGTCCCAGCTCGGTCAAGCGCTGGGCGGCGCGCTGGTCGCCGGAGGAAAGCTGCTCGGCCAGCAGCTTCTCGTCCCCGCAGGCAGGGGCAGCGGCAATCTCCTCCAAGTACAGGCGCAGGGGGTCCGTTTCCTCCATCAGCGCTGTTTTCAGGCCGCCGGTGACATACTCCCGCTCTTGCTGCAAGCGCTGCGCGGTGTTGGATCCGGCGGACATCTGGGGAAGTCCGCTTAAATCCAGCTGCAATTTTTTTACCGTGAGGATGGAAAAGGCATCCTCCACGGCATCGTCCTCTTCATCTTCCAGCATAGAAATGAGATTCCAGCCGGAAATCACGCTCCCGTTTTTGCAGGAGCGCAGATATGCCTCCCAGGGAGCCTGTTCAAAAACAAAATCATTCATTCCAAAAAATCCTCCAGTCCCAGGCTGGTTCCCATCTTTTGGAGCTTATCCATTGCCTGGCGCTCAATCTGGCGCACCCGTTCCTTGGAAATGCCCAGGGTTTTGCCGATTTCTTCCAGGGAGTGCTCTACCCCGTCCTCCAGGCCAAAGTGCATCTTCAGAATCTGCTGCTGCCGCTCGGTGAGAGCGCTGAGCATCTGGTGCATGGTTTTTTCCAGCTCCTGGTGCACCAGCTCCTCCTGGGGCTGCACCGCATCAATATCCTCCATCAAAGAGCCAAGGGTGCTGCCATTGCCGCTGCTGTCGCTGTCGCCGGTCAGCATATCCAGCGAGCAGATGTCCGGGGACAGCCCCAGAAGCGCCTCTACCTTGGCAGGCGGAATATTCACACGCTCTGCCAATTCTTCCGTGGTAGGCTCCACGCCGGTTTCCTGCTTCATGGCATTGCGCACGGCTTGCAGCTTGCGGATACGTTCGCCGGTGTGCAGGGGCACCCGAATGGCTCCGTTGTTGTTCATCAGGCAGCGCGTAACGCCCTGGCGAATCCATTTGGTGGCATAGGTGGAGAACCGGAAATCCTTGGTGTAGTCAAATTTCCGGGCGGCGGCCAGAAGGCCGATACTGCCCTCCTGAATCAAATCCATCAAAGGAACGCCCCGCCCGGCGTATTCCTTGGCCACATACACCACCAGCCGGAGATTGGCATTGACCATCTGGCGGATGGCTTCCTCGTCTCCGGCAGCGCACCGCTTGGCCAAATCCCGCTCCTCCTCCGGTGTCAGCCGGGGGATGCCCCGGATTTCATTGAGGTACTGGTGGATGTCATCATCCAGGGTGGTATCCGTGGGAACGTCCATTTCTTCTGTTGCTTCTGTCATGTTCTCAATCCCTTTCTGGCCAGCATTTGGTGCTGAAAGGCAAGCAAATCATCATTTGTGTTGGCAGCGTGGGCACTTTGATGCTCCACCAGGATGGTGCGGATGCAGTCATTCAGCCCCTGCTCGGACACCGGGCCGTCGTGCCGCTGTAGAACGGAGGCGATGTGCGCCATTTCCTCCGACGTAAAATCCGTCAGGGATGCCAGGCTCGGCTCATTTCCCATGGCCATGCACTGGCACAGCTGGTCGAACACCCGCCCCAGCAAGGGGGAGGAAAAGCAGTCCACCGTTAAATTGCGGCAGGCAGACAGCAGCGCCGGTTCCCGCAGCACCATGGCAATCAGACTCTCCTCGGCCATGGCAGATCTGATGTTGTCATAACGGATGGAGCGATCCTTCGGCTGAAGCGCCATGGCAGGCGACAGGTCTATTTTCTCCTGCTTTTTCTTTTCCCGGGCAATCCGTCGCCGGAACGCCTTGTCCACCTCAATTTTCATGGATTCCGGGGTGATACCGGCTGCCTCAGCCACCCGTGTGCCATATATTTCCCGGGAAACCGCATTTCCCAGGGTACTGATCAGCTCTGCGGCCTCGGTGATGAACTGAATCTTCTGGTCATCTTCCCGCAGGTCATATTTTTTCTGAATGGCGCGAAGCTGGTATTCCACCCGGTTGGAGGATTCCTCCAAAAGAATCTTAAAACGGGCAGCACCAAACTTTTTCAAATATTCATCCGGGTCCTTCGCATCCCGCATTTGCAGCACCTTCACCTGCAAGCCCGCCTTCTCTAACATGGGGATGGCACGTTTGGTGGCATTTTGTCCCGCCTCGTCGCCGTCGTAAATGAGCACCACCTGTTCGGTGTAGCGGGACAGGAGGGCGGCGTGTTCTTCCGTCAAAGAGGTGCCCAGGGAGGCCACCGCACAGTCAAAGCCATATTGGTGCAGGGCAATGGCATCCATATACCCCTCCACCAGAATCAAAAAGCCCATTTTGGTTTTCTTTGCCAGATTCAGGGCAAACAGGTTTTTTCGCTTGTTAAAAATGGAGGTTTCCGGGGAATTTAAGTATTTGGGGGTGGAATTGTCCATCACCCGCCCGCCGAAGCCAATCACATTGCCCCGGATGTCGATGATGGGGAACATCAAGCGGTTGCGAAACCTGTCATAAATATGGCCGTTTTTCTCCGACACCAGCCCCGCCAGCTTCAATTCCTCCTCGGTATAGCCCTTTTGCTTCATGGCATCGCACAGCGATGACCAGGTGTCGGGGGCAAAACCGATGCCGAATTTGGTCAGCGTGGATTTTGGCATTCCCCGCTTCTGGGCATAGGCAAGTCCCTCTGCCCCTGCGGGACTGTAGAGCTGGGCATGGAAAAAGCGGGCAGCTTCCTTGGACAGCGCCCATAAGCGCTCCTGCTGATGGTAGCGGTTTTGGTACTGCTCGTCCTCCGGCACTTCCATCCCCGCCCGCTTTGCCAGGGCGCGCACGGCATCCGGGTAGCTCAGCCCCTCGATTTCCATTTCAAAATTGATGACGCTTCCGCCCTTGTGGCAGCCGAAGCAATAGTATATTCCCTTGTCCGGTGCCACCGAGAAGGAGGCGGTCTTCTCCCCATGGAAGGGGCAAAGCCCAAACAAATTGGAGCCGGAACGACGCAGATTCACATACTGCCCCACAACCTCCTCAATGGGATTGCGGGCTGCAAGCTCCGCCAGAAACGATGGGGGAAAAGCCATAGGGATGCCTCCTTTCATGGGAATTTTATTGTACACAATGAGGGGCAGATAGCATCCGCCCGCGGTGCCCCTTTGGGGGCGCTGAGGGCGCTTCGCGCCATGATCCCCGTTATGCGGTATTATACCATATTATCCCCGGATATTCCACCCCGCCGGGACGAAAATCTCTGTAAATTTATTCACCGCATAATTATCGGTCATGCCCGCAATATAGTCGCACACCGTGCGCTCCATGCCGTCAAAGCTGAGCTGGGGCTGAAAATCCTCCGGCAGTGCATCCGGGTGGGTGATGTAGTATTCAAACATCCGCTGGAGCATGATTTTTGCCTTGCTCTCCTCCCCCTTTGCCACGGGATTGCGGTAGACATGGTCAAACATAAAGCTCCGCAGGTCTTTCAGCGCCGTATCCACCGTGGGTGTCAGGCAGATTGTCCCCGCCTCCCGGGAGGTGGCAATCAGGTCGCACACCAGGGTGTTGATTCTGGCCTTGTGGGAGTCGCCCAGGATGGCGACAATATCCTTCGGCAGATCCTCCTCGCTGAGAATGCCTGCCCGGATGGCATCATCAATGTCGTGATTGACATAGGCAATCTGGTCGGACCGCCGCACCACCTGCCCCTCCAGCGTCTCCGGGATGTAATCGCCGGTGTGCCCCAGGATGCCCAGCCGCACTTCGTTGGTCAGGTTCAGGCCCATGCCGTCCTTTTCCAGATAGTCCACCACCCGCAGGCTCTGCTCGTTATGACGGAAGGGCTTGCCCAGGCAATCGGTGAGGGCTGCCTCGCCGGCATGACCAAAGGGGGTGTGCCCCAGGTCATGCCCCATGGCAATGGCCTCTGCCAAATCCTCGTTCAGTCCCAACGCCCGGGTCATGGTGCGGGCAATGCGGGTCACTTCCAGGGTGTGGGTCATGCGGGTGCGGTAGTGGTCTCCCTCCGGGCGGAGGAACACCTGGGTTTTGTGCATCAGGCGGCGGAATGCCTTGCTGTGGACAATGCGGTCGTTATCCCGCTGGAAGCAGGTGCGCACATCGTCCTCCACCGGCTCCTCCTGACGGGGGCGACCGGTGGACTGGTCTGCAAAGGCAGCAAGGGGGTTTAATCTGCGGTGTTCCAGATGTTCCAATTCCTCTTTGACCGTCATGGCTGTTTCCTCCTTAGTGAATTGGGAATGCCCGGTATTCTTTTCCGGTTTCCATGGCCTCTACGGTTCCCGCCGTCATGTCCGTCAGCCGCTCCAAAAAGGGCTGCACCTGCGCTTCCGGGAACAGCAATTCCAGCTCCACCTCCGAGCCGAAATCCGTGGTGCGAATCATGCCGCCGAAGCTTTCCACCTCCAGCTTGACCCGCTCATAATAGGAGTAGGGACAGGGCAAATACAGCACCGACCACACCCGCTTCATGGATTTGCCGGCGGCATCCACCCCAATCTTTGCGCCCTTTGTATAAGCACGCACCAGTCCCCCCGCCCCCAGGAGAATGCCCCCAAAGTAACGGGTTACCACGCACACCACATTATATAAACCTTCCCGCTGCAGCACCTGGAGCATGGGCATTCCTGCGGTACCGCCCGGTTCGCCGTCATCGGAAAACCGAACCGCCCCGCCATGGATGATATACGCCCAGCAGTTGTGGGTGGCATCATAGTGCTGCTTTTTCATCTCCTGAATTTTTGCAAGGGCTTCTTCCTCGGTTTCCACCGGCCACACGCGGCCAATGAACCGTGATTTCTTCTCAATGAATTCATCCTCCCCGTACTGGGTGGGAACCAGGTACTCCTCCAAAAATCAGCACTCCTTTGTTACATAGTCCCGCAGTCTGCCATATAAAATATCGTCCAGAATGGCTTCCACCACAATGCCCTCGGCACTGTAGTCCACGCCAATCACCCGGGCGTTATCGTGCAGGGTTTCCACCTGACCGCCCATGGAGTAGGGCAGCGTCATCACCACATGATGGCGGGCATGGTTCAGTGCCCGCTCGATGGCTTGCAGCAGCTCCTGACACCCGGCACCGCTGCGGGCAGACAGCGCCACCACGTCCTCCCCCACCGGAATATCCGCAGGGGTGACCAAATCCGCCTTGTTGTAGCAGCGCAGCACCGGCGTTTCCGGCTTTGCCAGCTGGGCAATCAGACGGTTGACCACCTGGATATGCTCCTCCCGATTGGGGTCGGAAGCATCAATCACATGGAGCAGCAAATCCGCATATTCCAGCTCCTCCAAAGTGGCATGGAAGGCGTTGACCAGGTGGTGCGGCAGCTTTGCAATGAATCCAACGGTATCCGACAGCACCACATCCAGGTTATCCGACACCGTCAAAAGCCGGGAGGTGGTATCCAGCGTATCAAACAGCCGGTTGTTGGCAGGAATCCCTGCACCGGTGAGCTGGTTTAAGAGGGTGGATTTTCCCGCATTGGTATAGCCCACAATGGCAACCACCGGGATGGAATTTTTGATTCTCCGCTCCCGCTGGACGCTGCGCACCTGGCGCACCTGCTCCAGCTCCGCTTCCAGCCGATTGATGCGTTCCCGAATCAGCCGCCGGTCGGTTTCCAGCTTGGTTTCGCCAGGGCCACGGGTGCCGATGCCGCCGCCCTGCCGGGAGAGGCTGTTGCCCATGCCGGAGAGCCGGGGCAGCAGATATTTGTTCTGCGCCAGCTCCACCTGTAGCCTGCCCTCTCTGGTTTTTGCCCGCTGGGCAAAAATGTCCAGAATCAGCGTGCTGCGATCCAGCACCGGCACGCCGATGATTTCTTCCAATGCCCGGATGTTGCCCGGGGAAAGCTCATTGTCAAAAATCACCATGGTGGACTCGGTGGCTTCCACCAGCATCCGTACCTCCTGCGCCTTTCCCTCGCCGATGAAGCTGTGGGAATCAGGGGTATGGCGGTTTTGCAGCACCTTGGCGGTGCAGAAGCCACCGGCGGTTTCCAGCAGCGCTTCCAGCTCCTCCATGGTTTCGTCGGTTGCAGTTTGTTCTTTTGTGAAGCAGTCGGCGTTCAGGCCAACCAGCACCGCCCGCTCCTGCTTCTTGTTTTCTGTTTCAAATCCCATATTGCCCTCCATGTTGCGTTGTGTCACCAACTAAACCATTCTTACGGTACGAAGCGCCCTCGGCGCCCCTGAAAGGGTGTTGCAGAGCGCAGCGAATCTTTCAAAATTATGATTGCCGGTGGCAATCATTCCACTGTTAAAAGCTGGCAGCCCGAACGGGCTGACTGAGGGGTTTCACACTCTGTGGACGGACAAACCCCTCCGGTTTCGCTAACGCTCAACCACCTCCCCTTCCAGGGGAGGCATGGGCGCTCTGCGCCAGAGCGGCTTCATCCAGTAGATGACACTTCTATTTTTCCTGTGGTGCGGGGCAGGTATATAGAAAAAGCCCGCACCACGTTGCCGTAGTGCGGACTTCAAATCTTACTTCAGGCCAAAACGCTTGTTGAAGCGATCAACACGTCCACCGGTGTCAACCAGCTTCTGCTTGCCGGTATAGAAAGGGTGGCACTTGGAGCAGATTTCAACACGAATGTCCTTCTTAGTGGAGCCGGTCGTAAAGACGTTGCCACAAGCACAGCGAATCGTGGTCTGTTCGTATTTGGGGTGGATACCTTCCTTCATTTCGTTCACCTCTTTCTTATCATGTAAAGGGCATATAAGCCCCAGCAATCTTTAATCGCTGGGTTATAGTATCACATCCAGCGGCAGAATGCAAGTGTTTTTTTCAGAAAAATCAATCTTTTTTCAGAATGCCCAGTTTCCGCCCCGGAAGATGGGCACAACACGGCCATCGGCGCACACAGCATCGATGTTCATGCTGTCGCAGCCAATCATAAAGTCCTCATGAATCATGGAGTCGTTGACACCCAATGCGCGGCACTCGTCCAGGGTCTTATTGTGAAAATCCTTGATGGTGTCGGCAAAGCCCATGCCCAGTGCCAGATGGCAGGCGGCATTTTCATCGAACAGGGTGTTATAGAACAGGATGCCGCTCTGGGCAATGGGGCTGGCCTGGGGCACCAGAGCACACTCGCCCAGGTAGGCAGCGCCTTCATCCATGGAAATCATGGTCTTCAGCAGCTCCTCGCCCTTCTCGGCGTGAACCTCCACTGCCTTGCCCTCGTGGAAGCGGATGGAGAAATTCTCAATCAGCTGACCCTGGTAGGACAGGGGCTTGGTGGCATACACAATGCCCTCAGCCTCGCCCCGCTTGGGAGAGATGAAGCATTCTTCCGTGGGAATGTTGGGGTTAAAGAAGATGTTTTGCAGACTCGTTTCTCCGCCGCCGCAGAACTGCGCCTGGTCAATCATGCCCACGGTGAAATCCGTGCCGTTGTCGGCGGTGTAGTGCAGGCTCTTGATGTGCAGGTCGTTGAGGTAGCGGCAGCGGTCAGCCAAATCCTTGTTATGCTGCCCCCAGGCGGCAATGGGGTCGTCCGTGACCCGGGAGGTATAGAGAATGTTCTCCCACAGCTTTTCAACAGCGGTGCTGGTGCGCTCTCCGGGGAACACCTTCTTTGCCCAGGCTGCACCGGGCACAGCAGCAATGCACCACTGCTCCTTGTTTTCCCGGCGGTCAATATAGGGCTTGAGAACGGGATAGGACATTCTTCTGGCCTTGGAGACCTTTTCCATATTGATGCCCTTCATGCCATCGGGATCTTCAGATACCAGAATGATGCGGGCGGGAATCACGTCGCAGTAGTATTCCTGCCGTGCCTTTTCCCATTCCTTCACCGTGCCCAGGCTCTTGACGGTGCGATAGCGATAGTGAATCTTGCTCAGTGGCTGATAGTTCCACTGAACCGTCACCTCCGCCGCACCGGCCTTATAGGCTTCATCCACCACCATCTGCACAAATTCCGGCTGATCCAGGTCGGCAAGCACCAGAACAGTCTGACCCTTCTGCACATTGGCGCCGCAGCGCACAATCAGGTTTGCATATTTTCGGAGAATCGTTTTTTTCATTTTCTCGCGCTCCTTTGATATAGATTTTGGTACATTTTATCAGATTTTACCCAAAAGGTCAATCAATATTGCATTTCTGTCAAAAATAAGCTATAATGACCCCTGTTATATTCTACCCGGAATGAGGAAACGCATATGATGACAAAGCAGGAATTCCGCAACTATCTTTCCGGCGGCATCCATTTTCTGGACGGTGCTACCGGTTCCAACCTGATGCCGTCGGGAATGCCCAAGGGCTGCTGCGCAGAAAAATGGATTCTGGAGCATCCCCAGCCCCTCCTTGCCTTGCAGCAGGGCTATGCCCAGGCAGGCTCCGACATCATCTATGCCCCCACCTTTCAGGCAAATCCCATTGCCCTGGAAAAAGAGGGGCTGGCAGACAAAACCGAGGAAATCAATGCCCGGCTCATTGCCCTGTCCCGTCAGGCCGCGCCGGACTGCCTGATTGCCGGTGACCTGGCCACGCTTGCCAGCCACTGCGACAGTTGGAACCCGGATAATTTTGAGCATCTGGTTGCCGCCTATCAGCGGCAGATACGCGGCCTGATTGACGGCGGTGCAGATTTATTGGTGGGCGAGACATTGCTGTATCCCCAGGAGGCCGAGGCAATCGTCACTGCCGCAGAGCTGGAAGGTGCCGGAGCAGTGATGATTAGCTTTACCATGCAGTCCGATGGCTCCCTGTTCTCCGGGGCAGATGCCGGAAAAGTGCTGCACGAGCTGGAGGGTTCCGGGGTGGATGCCCTGGGCTTCAACTGCGTGGTGGCGGACATGATGACCCCTCACCTGGTCAGCAAGCTGCGCCGCCACACTTCCCTGCCCCTGATCTGCAAGCCCAATGCCGGCAACCCGGTGATTGGCAGCGACGGCGTGGCGCACTATGATTTGTCCAAGGAGGGCTTTTCGGACATCATGAAGCAATGCGCCCAGAACGGCGCGCTTCTTCTGGGCGGCTGCTGCGGCACAAACCCGGAGTTTATAGCCGCTATGAAACAGACAGTAATGGCGGTGTAGCCTTGCATATGCCAACTGTAGGGGGCGACGAGTATGTCGCCCCGGCACAGAGCACACCAAAGGGGGCGCTTTGTGCCGCGGGCGGATGCTATCCGCCCCTACGGTTCGGGTGGGAAAACTCTACCATCCAACGCACCGCTCTGTCCCAGAAGCGGGCGGGTCGAATGCTGGTCGACCCATGCAGGGCAGTTTACAACACACAACGCTATATGCTCTATATTAAGGAGGGAAATGAAAATTGGAAAACAGAGTTCACCTTTATGTCTCACGACAGAATTTTTTCACCCGGCTTGCATCCGTTTTGCTGATGTATTCCCTGGTTGCCCGGGTGGTGGTCTTCGGATTCACCAAACACGCCGGGACAGTTGGCTTCTGGGGGCAGATTGTGCTGCCCAT
>ERZ1034952.794-NODE-794-length-28149-cov-12.217271_pt1 | contig 28149 bp, 30 predicted proteins | sample MGYA00520625_ERZ1034952 | MGnify/ENA primary metagenome ERZ1034952 (study PRJEB33766, sample SAMN09781773) | gut metagenome | biome: gut microbiome | host: Homo sapiens | place: Madagascar | study: EMG produced TPA metagenomics assembly of the PRJNA485056 data... | reverse complement strand
TAATTCCGCAGATCGGAGATCGGCTTGATGTTCGGCATAGTGATCAACTCCTTTGCGGATAGTATACGCTGTTTCGCTGTAAAATTCAACGATAAATTTTACAGTATATCATATTGACTCCCATGACAAAGGGAGTCTTTAGTCGCCGAGATCAATCCATATAGCGGGGCGAACAAAACCGAGACCGTAGTATGCATTGAAGCCATAGCAGTTAACGCTACCGTCGTATAGGACATAGGCAGCAATTTCCTGACTGAGGCCTGGCGACCGCAGCCACCACCAGCAGGTGACTGCACCATCTTTGATATAGTCGCCGCTCGTATAAGCTCCATCGATTTTTGCATAAGCCGTCGGCACGCACATTCTCTCTTCATCGTTTTTGAAATACTTTGTGGCTTCCGCGATGCTAAGGAGAAAGACTCTATCCTTCGTGTCATTGCCGGGTTCTGTGCTGTAATCGGGATTCTTATCCGCGGATACCGTCAACGTGGGGATCATGGCTTTTTCTCCGTCTGAGAACGCCGAATTAAGGAAGTCTTCATTCAGCCACTTGCGCAACGTGCAGTTCTCCCATGTAACATTTGCATATTCCGTATGATACCGCTGGCAGTCAAGAGCATACCGGCTGACCACAAGAAGTCCGTCGTGCTTTTTTGCAAGCACAAGCCATTCAATGCTCTCCTTGCCGTTAGATGCATCGTCATCCTGCTCATACGAGCCGAAAATGACCGTATCCCCTACAACCGCATCTGCAAAAAGCGTTCTATAATAATCGGGCTTTATCCTCTCCCGCTTTTCCTCACTGTCTTTGTAGCTCAGTCCATCCAAAAGCATATATGCCGTTTCATAGTCCTGTACATCGATCCGTTCCATCGCCCAGTCATATCTGCTTGCTGCGATCGTTTCATTGTCTCCTATCTCTTCCAAGAGCTCGTAAGCGGAATCGTATTCTCCGGCGTCAATCAATTTCTTCGCCCTGTCATATCTGTTTGTCTTGACCGCTTCGTTGTTTCCAATTTCTTCCAATATCTCATAAGCAGCATCGTAATATCCGTCGTCGATCAAGCTCATAGCTTCATTATATTTTTTCTGTGGAATGATGACCTGCGTCAGGAGGATCACGAACGCAATGCACGCGCAGACCGTCGGTATTGCAATCGCTATGGTCTTTTTACGCTTTTGGGTGGCCTTCTCGGCGGCAATGCGCAGCTCCTCGGCTTTGTGCTCCGCCGCAAGCCGCCGCTTGTCCGCGTCTTTCCAGCCCGCAATCTGCTGATAGACCGCCGCAGCGCGCTCATAGCCGGAGACCGTTCCGTTTTCATAATCTTTGGCATACCGGTACCAGCCATCCTTCCGTGCTTCCTCCGCTTTCTGTTGACAGATGGCCGCCTTTTCCAACGCATCCTTATAATCGCCGAGCGCTTCAAAAGCGTTCGCCACGTTTTTAAAACACTGTTCGCTGCGCGCGTCGGCCATCTGCCGGAACGCTTTGCGGTAAAGTTCCTCCCGGCGCGCCTGTTCGATACGATCTTGGATGTGCGCTATGTATCCGTCCAGTTCCTCTTTCAGCACAGCGCTGCCAAAGCGGACGGTTTTCTGGTAGTTTTTACTGCCGTCAAACGGCGCTTTGCAGTCTTTCAGAGCCTCACGCCGCCCTGTCTTCAGCTCGGCCATGAGCTTGCCGAGATAGGCTTCCGCGTTTTCGGGGTCCATGTCGAGCACTTTTTCGCAGTATTCGTCGGCAGAAGTCCAGTCACCGTCCTCAAGGAACATAAAGGCCCGTTTGAGCAGCGGCGCGGTTCCGGCGCTTCCGCCGGACACTGCGGCTTCTTTAACGGGAACGGTTTTCGACTCGCCCGGCTGCGCGATCTTTTTAATGCCGCGGATGAGGTCCTGCATGAAGCCGAGCTTGGACATATCCTGCGCCTGCAGATGCGAAAATTCCTCCGGCAGGTCGTAGGGATCCATGTCTTTGTAGGCAGGGATGAGCACTTTCTTTCCGCCGCTGGTTTTGACAAGCGCCAGATACCGGCTCCACTCGTTTTTCACCCAGACAGCGTTAAAATACTCTGGCTTTGTGCCGAGAACCACCATGACTTTTGCGCTGTTGAGCGCCGCGAAAATGTACGGCTCATACGCCGTGCCGAGCTTGTCCTCGAGCGTGATGCGGGCGAAAAAAACCTTGAAGCCCTCCTGCGTGAGCTGGTGGTAAAGGTCATTTGCGAGAACGCTGTCCGGCGTGCGGCGTCCGTTCGCATCGGTCTCCTTGTAGCAGATGAACACGTCGAACGGTTCTTCCTTCTGCGAGATGGAGAGGATACCCTTTTGAATTTCGTTGATCGTCCGCGCCTCATCCTCGTAGAGCTGCCGCTGCGCGATGTCGGCGTACCGGATGGCGGATTTGTAATTGTCGTCATCGAACACGGAGGTAAACTGCGCGCGGTTGACCGTCGGGACGCGCCGGTGCGTCGCGGGGTCCTCGACGTATTCGATGCCGTACCGGCAGAGGACGAGCGACCAGTATGCCTCGGCGTCGGCGCTGTCCTCGTTCAGGATCTGCTCGTACAGTCCCGCCGCCTTGTCGAAATCGTTATTGCGGCGGAAGTGGTTGGCACGGTCGTAAAGATTGGCGCGGCGCTCGTCGTCCAGCCGCGGGAGCGTCTGTTTCGTGCCGCAGCTGTCGCACACGCCGACGGTAGCGCCCGGCTCAAACTCCACCGTCCCGCCGCACATTTTGCATTTAAATATAGCCATAAATATTTCTCCTTAGTGCCTAATAATCTTAATCCAAGACAAGAGAGTCTCCTCGTAGAGAACAATTCGGGCTTTTTCGTAACCTTTGAAGTTTGAGAAGAAATATACACGTTTTCTGTTGTATGATTTCACGTTAAAGCTTCCATGGGCTAACGCATTTCTTATCGCCGAGAACAAAGACTTAATGACCGATTTTTCATCACTACGCAAGAAAACACAATACTCATCCGGAAATGTAATCGCTTCGCATTGTTTTATGCCGGAAGACAGCTCTCCTCTCTTGCATGGTATATAATTTCTCAGTAAACTTGGTGTAGCCGCTTTCAATAAAGATTTTTTTAACGTGTTAAATGACTTGGCGCCAATATAGCCAAGTTCTTCAAAAGTTTTTCCGCGTTGGCTCACGCCCTTGACCGGACATTCAAGCAAATAAAACTGTATAATAGCCTGAAGATTTTTATTAGAAATTTTTTTAGGCTCTTCAAAGCTGGTACTATATTTTATTTTTTTCACTTCAGCGCCTTGCATTTGGCATTTCTTTCTTTTATGAGCAACATGAGCTCTTCCGCGGCAGTTTTGGCCTTTTCGGCGTCGTCCGCGGCAGCGACAGCTTTCAGCTCGTCGAGCTTCACGGTGATCTTCGCTTCCGTAACGGAGAGCGCTTCATTGCTCATCGGGTCGGAATACCGGAGGGCTTCATAGACCTTCTTGCACTCGGCCTTTACTTCTGCGCTTTTGGCTGAAGCGAGGATGACCTCGGCATCCGCCGTGGCCATGCGGAGAAACGCCGTTTTCTCTGTGACCTTTTTATCCACGCTCTCCACGATGTCCGCTGCGGCGCTCGCCTTGATAACAGCAACGGCGGTGAACGCCAGCACGACCGCTCCGACGATCGCGCCGAGCCAGTTCGGGACATCCGGGATCGCCATGCAGAGCCCGCCGAGAATGAGCGTCAGAATGAGCCCCGTATAGCTCACGGTGATGAGCGGCAGGTTATAGAAAAACTTTTTCGCATTTTCCGCCCGGAACGCCTTATATGCACAGGCGAGCTGGCCGAGGAATGCAAGCGTGATGACAGCATATCCAGCCCAGAACGAGCCGCCGAACTTGTTAAAGCCGTACCACTCCGCGGGCGTGGCAAAGCAGAGAAGGTTAAAGAGAGTAAGCAGGATCGCCCAGCATATCGCATAAGATGTAAAGCCTTTTTTCATTTTCTTTCTCTCCCCTTTTTACAGAAAGCTTTTCAAAAGCTCCGTTTTCATAGAGGAAAATTCTTCCTCCGAGATGAGTCCCGCCTGTTTCATCAAGGTGAGCTTATCGACTTTCGCCTTGAAGGCTGCCATATCGTCCGCCGGGGCTTCCGTGGCGGGCGTGGGCGGCTCCGCCGCAGCGCTCATTGCGCCGTTCACCGCGCTGCCGACGACACCGCCGACCACACCGCCGACGCCCGCCATCGTGCCGAGACCGACGCCGAGATTCGTAAACTGCCCGACGGCCTCGTTCTGCGCCACGCGCTCGGCCACATCGAATCCGCGCTCCTGCGCATAGGTATACCCCTCCTGCGCCCGCTTTGTAGCCTGTGCCTGCGAGTCGATGATGACCTTCTGCGCCTGCGTCTGTGCATAGATAAGATCCGTCTGCTGGCGGAGCTTTGCTTCGGCAATGTCCGCATACTGGCGGAAGTGCAGCTCCTTGAACTTTTCATATTGTCGATCGCCGTCCGGCTTTACCACGTTCGTAACGAAAAACCGCTCGAGCGCCACGCCGTAATCAGCAAAGTCCGGGATGAGCTGCTTATGCAGAATTTTGGAAAACTCGGTCAGATGCTCGTCGATCTCGAAAATGTTGATGGCGCTCGCTTTCATCGTCTGCGCAATGTATGTTTTCACCCGCGTCATCAGAAATGCCCGAAAAAGAGCGACGAGCTTTTGCTGGCTGAGCGCATTTTCGGTTCCAACAACCTTTAAAAGGAGCCTCCGACTGTCCTCTGCGCGCAGGGACATTTCGCCGCTCGCGCCGATGGAAATCGGGAAGCCGTAGGTGGGGTCTATGTACTGCACCTTGCTGTCCGTACCCCATTTGATCGCCATCTGCTCAGTCTTATTGATGAAATATACCTCGCAATGGAACGGCGTTTTGTCCCCCGCCGCGCGGCTGAGCGCCGTGCCGATCTTCGGGATGTTCTGCGTTTCGAGCGTGTACCGTCCCGGCCCGAACAGGTCGAGCGCCTGTCCGTTCAGAAAAAAGATCGCCTCCTGCGATTCGTGGACGATGAGCTGCGTCATGCTGTTGAAGTCTTCGCTCGGGTGCTTCCAGATAAACGTGGTATTATCTCCCTCGTATTTGATGACCTCTGCGATCTGCGCCATGGAGTAAGCCCCTCCCTTTTTTGTTTGCTGTTGTGTACTTTTCCAAACCGTGGCATAAAGACCATATTTACTCATACTATATCGCAGAAAAGCGAAAATCTCAACGAAATTGGAGAAAAATCTTTGTATTTTTGACAGTTTGGAAAAGTACACTTTTCCAAACCGCGCCGGATACCTTGTCCGTATAAATAAAACCGTCCTCCACGCCCCGCTCGTGCAGGGCGATGCGCTTCCGGTCCTCGTTCTGATCCCGGCTGGACACCCGGATATAGCCATAAACATTCATTTTGTTTCCCCCTTTCGGAGGAAAGTATAAGACGGCCAACTCCCGGATTGAAATTTCGTCCGGATGTGGTATAATTAAGTATTCCGTTACAGTTTTCCTCTGGAAAGGAGTTTTGATTTGAAAGCATTCATGCGTTGGGTCGAGCGCTACTGCGTCCGCCATCCGCGTTTCGGCGTGGAAAATCTCATGCGCTATCTCATCATCGGCAACGCCGTCGTCTGGCTGCTGACGCTGATGGACCGCACCGGCACGGTGCGCTATTTTCTCGCGCTCAATCCGCAGATGATCCTGCGCGGGCAGATCTGGCGGCTGGTGACCTTCGTGCTCATCCCGGACACCGGCGGCATCTGGGGGCTGCTGTTCCTCTATTTCTATTACTTCATCGGCACCTCGATGGAGCGCGAGTGGGGGCAGGCCAAGTTCAACATGTACTTTCTCGCCGGTATGGTGTTCACGATCCTGTACGCCTTCCTTGTCTATCTGTTCGGCGGCATCACGATGAGCATCGGCGCGGAGTTCATTTATCTTTCGATGTTCTTCTCGTTCGCAACGTACTATCCCGACCAGCGGGTGCTGTTCATGTACATCATCCCGATCAAGATCAAGTGGCTTGCCGTGGCGAACGCGGCGTACTTCGTCTATGAGATCTTCGCGCTCCGCTTCCCGCTCAATCTTCTGCCGGTCGTGGCGACGCTCAACTATCTGCTCTTCTGCGGGGATATGCTCTTCGGCTCCGTACACTTCCGGCGGCCCGGGCAGATCCGCAAGACCGTGAACTTCAAGCGCGAGGCGCAGCGCATCCGCCGCGAGCAGCAGAACGCCCCGTACCGCTACAAATGCGCCGTGTGCGGCCGCACCGATGCGGACCATCCGGAGCTGGAGTTCCGTTACTGCTCGCGCTGCGCGGGGTATCACTGCTTCTGTCAGGATCACATCAACAACCACATCCATTTCACCGAATAACACGGGAGATACGCCATGCAACACCGTCCTTCCCGCCGGGTATCCGTTCCGGCGCTGATCGTTTTCTGTCTGCTCGCGCTCGCGCTCGTTGTGCTCGTTGCCGTACGCGCCGTTTCGGTAAACAACGCGGAGAGCGCCGAAACGCTCGCGCCGGCGGCAAGCGAAACGCCCGTGCCGCCGACCTCCGGCCCCGAGCTCACGCCCGAACCGTCGGCTGCGCCCACCGCGGAGCCTACCGCGACGCCCGAACCCACGCCGGAGCCGAGCCCTGAATACTTCACCGTTTCCATGGTGGGCGACTGCACGCTCGCCGAGGCGAAGACCCGCCGCGGGTGGGGCACGGCGCTGCAGACCGTCGTCGGGAAAAACTACGACTATCCCTTCGCCAAAACCGTGCAGTACTTTGAAAAAGACTATCTCACGATCGCCAATCTTGAGTGCAACCTCTCGGACAAGTATTACGATTCCATTGAGCAGTTCGTGTTTCTCGCCCCGGCGGATTACGCGAACATCCTTACCGCGGGCAGCGTGGAGTTCGTGACGCTGGCAAACAACCACACGATGGACTTCGGCCAGAGCGCCTATGACGACACGGTCGCCGCGCTCGACGCCGTGGGCGTTGCCTACGCGGGCGAGGACGAGACGTATATCTACGAAAAGGACGGCGGCGTGAAGGTCGGCATTTACTGCCTTTATAACCAGCTCACCTACAACGCCATGAGCATTCTCTCCGCGCAGGCGCAGGAAAAGCTCGTCTCGGCGTCGCGCGACAAGATCGCCGCGGGGCTCAAATCGCTCGAGGAGGCGGGCGCGGACTTCACCATCGCGTGTCTGCACATGGGCCGCGAGGGATACTATGAACCCACCGACGTGCAGACCGAGCTCTGCCGCTACACCGTGGACACCGGCTTCAACGCCGTGTACTGCACGCACGCCCACCGGCTCCAGCCGGCGGAGGATTATAACGGCGGCGTTATCTTCTACGGTCTCGGCAACTTTATTTTCGGCGGCCACACCAACCCCGGCAACGGCACCGACCCCGGCGCTTACGACACCGGCATCGCGCAGCTCACGCTCAAGCGCGTCGGCGGCGAGGTAACGCTCGACAGCTATTCCTTCATCCCCTGCTCGCTGAGCAGCACCGTCGGCCCCGACAGCACCGTGCTCGGGCCGAACACGCTGAACAATTACCAGCCCCAGCCCTATACCGAGGGCGGCGACGCCTGGAACCGCGCCATGTCCATGCTCAACGGCACCTACGAGGGCGCGAACTATCAGGTGGACTACGGCAACGTCCTCACCGCAATGAACGGGTAAACGGGTGAAAATTTCCCGTATACTCTATATTAATTTAATGAAATCACTTGCAATCGCGCGCGGAGGGTGGTATAATCCCCTTGTACGAACGTAAGAAACAGGAAGAGTGGGCAAAACCCACTCTTTTTGTTGATTTAAAAGAATTTGTCAGAAACTGGAAATTGAGGATTTTTTATGAGTAAAGTCACCGAGACCGTGACCGCGCTGGCCGCGCCCGTCGCCGAAACGCTGGGTCTGGAGCTTTGGGATGTGGAATACATCCGCGAGGCCGGACAGTGGTTTCTGCGCGTGTACATCGACAAGGACGGCGGCGTTTCCATCAACGACTGCGAGGCGCTCTCCCGCGCGCTCGATCCCGTGCTGGACGAGGCAGACCCCATTCCGGACAGCTACGTTTTCGAGGTCAGCTCCGCCGGCGCCGAGCGCGAGCTCAAGCGCCCCGGCGACTTTGCGCGCTTTATGGGCAGCGGCGCGGAGGTGCGGCTCTATAAGCCGGTGAACGGCAGCAAGTCCTTTGTCGGAACGCTCTCCGGATACCGCGACGGCGACGTTACCCTGACGATCGCCGGAAAAGAGACCACCTTTGAAAAGTCCCAGATCGCGCAGGTACGGCTGCGCGTGCTGTAAAAAATCACAACGTGATATAACGTAAGGAGCAAAAATAGATGAGTGCAATGAACGCCGAATTTTTTGACGCCATCGAGCAGATCGAAAAGGAAAAGGGCATCCCCCGCGGATACATGCAGGAGAAGATCCAGCAGGCCCTGCTGACCGCCTTCAAGCGCGACAACCCCGACTGCGAGGATAATGTCGAGGTCATCATGGACGAAAATAAAAAGACCATCAGCATGTTCGTTCTCAAGACCATCGTGGAGGAGAGCGAGTATGTGAACGACGCCACGCAGATCCTGCTCGACGAGGCGCGTCACTATGATAAGAAGGCCGGCATCGGCGACACCGTCCGCATCCCGGTCGAAACGAAGAAATTCGGCCGCATCGCGGCGCAGGCGGCAAAGCAGGTCATCATCCAGGGCATCCGCGAGGCGGAACGCGGCATCATCTATGACGAGTTCACCTCCAAGGAGCACGAGATCCTCACCGGTGTCGTCACGCGCATCGATCCGCGCACCGGCGCCGTGTCCATCAAGATCAGCTCCAACAGCGAATTCACCGAGGCCATGCTCTCCGCCACCGAGCGCATCAAGGGCGAAGAGCTCACCGAGGGCGACCGCATCAAGGTCTATGTCGTCGAGGTGCGCAAGTCCACCCGCGGCCCGCAGGTGCTCATCTCCCGCACGCACCCCGGTCTCGTCAAGCGGCTCTTTGAGCTGGAAGTGCCCGAGATCTTCGACGGCACGGTGGAGATCCGCTCCATCGCCCGCGAAGCCGGCAGCCGCACGAAGATGGCCGTCTACTCCGCCGATCCCGAGATCGATCCGATCGGCGCGTGCGTCGGCCCCCGCGGCGGGCGTGTGGCGAGCATCGTCAACGAGCTCGGCGGCGAGAAGATCGATATCATCAAGTACAGCGAGGATCCCGAGCAGTACATCGCCTCGGCGCTCTCCCCGGCGGAGGTCCTCTCCGTTGAGGTGCTCGAGGAAGGCCACAGCTGCCGCGTGATCGTGCCGGACAGCCAGCTCTCTCTCGCCATCGGCAAGGAGGGCCAGAACGCCCGTCTCGCCGCGCGTCTCACCGGTTATAAAATCGATATCAAGCCGGAGAGCGCCGCGAACGAATAAACCACCCATCAAACAAACCCCGCCAGTCCACATACATTTCAGGAGGAGCGCTTTTGCCGAAAACCGTACCGCTCCGGCAGTGCATCGGCTGCCGTGAACAAAAACCGAAAACCGAACTGATCCGCGTCGTCCGCTCGCCGGAGGGGGAGCTCTCCATCGATCTGCGCGGCAGGGTGCCGGGACGCGGCGCCTATCTCTGCCGCAGCAGCGAGTGTCTGAAGCGCGCGGTCAAATCGCGCGCGCTCGAGCGCGCTCTGTCCGTCCCCGTGCCGGAGGACGTGTGGGCGCGGCTCACGGCGGAACTGGAGGCGGGCGATGGATAAGGCAGCGCAGTATCTCGGTCTCGCCCGGAAGGGCGGGATGCTCGCCGTCGGCGAGGAAGGAAGCGGCACGGCGATCGCCGCCGGAAAGGGGCGGCTTTTGATGCTCGCCGCCGACGCTTCCCCCAACGCGCAGAAACGCGCCGCGGGTTTTCTGTACGGTCACCGCGCACCGCTGCAGACGCTGCCCTGGACGAAGGCGGAGCTTTCCGCCATGCTGGGCAAGCGCGGATGCAGCATGCTCTGCTTCACCGATCTGCCCCTCGCCGCGCGGTTCGCCGCCGCGCTTGCCGAGGAGCTTCCCGGCTGGAAGGAAACAGCCGAACTTCTCGCCCAGCGCGAGGATAAGCTCAAGCGGCGGAAGGCCGCGCCCCGTAAGCACACCGAGAGCGGAAAAAGGAGGAAATAAGTATGGCGCTTGATTTTAAATACCGCATTCACGAGGTTGCCAAGGATTTCGGCATGACCTCCAAGGATATTTCCCAGATCCTCACCGACTATGCCACGACGCCGAAGAACCACATGCAGGTTCTCGAGGACGCCGAGCTGGATCTCATTTTCGAGTATCTGACGCAGCATCACCAGGTCGGCAGCATTGCCGAGATCTTCGCCCCCGAACCGGAGGAGAAGAAGGCCCCCGCCAAGGCGCCGGAAGAGAAGAAGCCCGACGCTCCCGCGCAGGAAAAGACCGCCGGCAGCGCACCGGCTCCCGCCGCGCCCGTACAGCAGCCGCAGAAGCCGAAGCCGGAGAAGCCCGCCCAGCCGAAGCAGGTCGTGGAAAAGCGCGTCGTCGATACCCGCGGCTCCGCCGGAGCGAATCTCTCGAAATACGACGAGCGCTTCGACAAGATCGCCGGCAACGCCGGCAACGCCGGGAAGGACAAGGACATCCGCCGCGGCGGCAAGGAGAAGATCCAGAACAAGAACAAGCAGCGCCAGCAGCAGGTCGCAAGCGCCAAGCGCCGCCAGGAAGAGCGCGACAAGATGCAGCGCCTGCAGTTTGAGGTCGCGAAGAAGCAGCAGCTCAAGGTCAGCATCCCCGACGAGATTAACGTCGGCGAGCTCGCCTCCCGCATGAAGAAAACGGCGGTCGAGGTCATCAAGCAGCTCATCAAGCTCGGCGTGATGGCGTCCGTGTCCGATGTGATCGATTACGATACCGCCGCGCTCGTCGCCATGGAGCTTGGCTGCAAGGTGGAGCACGAGGTCGTTGTGACGGTCGAGGACCGTCTTATTGACGACCACGTCGATACCGAGGACGAACTCGTCCCCCGCGCGCCGGTCGTCGTCGTCATGGGTCACGTCGACCACGGCAAGACCTCCCTGCTCGACCGCATCCGCAGCGCGAACGTCGTTGCGGGCGAGGCGGGCGGCATTACGCAGCACATCGGCGCGTACCGCGTGATGGTCAACGGCAGCCCCGTCACCTTCCTCGACACCCCGGGCCACGAGGCCTTTACCACCATGCGCGCCCGCGGCGCGATGGTGACCGATATTGCCATTCTCGTCGTTGCGGCCGATGACGGCATCATGCCGCAGACGATCGAGTCCATCAACCACGCCAAGGCCGCCGGTACGCCGATCGTCGTGGCGATCAACAAGATGGATCTCCCCGGCGCGAACCCCGACCGCATCAAGCAGGATCTCACCAAATACGATCTCGTCCCCGAAGAGTGGGGCGGCGATACGATCGTCTGCCCGATCTCCGCGAAGACCGGCGCGGGCGTCAAGGAGCTTCTGGAAAATCTCGTGCTGCAGGCCGAGATCATGGAGCTCAAGGCCAACCCGAACCGTCCGGCGCGCGGCACGGTCGTGGAAGCGCGTCTCGACAAGGGCCGCGGCCCGATCATGACCGTTCTCGTGCAGAACGGCACGCTCCACACCGGCGATATTATCATTGCCGGTACTGCCGTCGGCCGTGTGCGCGTGATGACGAACGACCGCGGCGAGCGCATCACCGATGCCGGCCCCTCCGTCCCGGTGGAGATCGCCGGTATGTCCGAAGTGCCGTCCGCGGGCGACGTGTTCAACGCCGTCGCCGACGAGCGCATGGCACGCGCTCTCGCCGAGGAGCGCCTTGCCGCGCAGCGCAGCGCCGCTGCCGCGGGCGCGGGCAAGAAGGTCTCGCTCGAGGATCTGTTCGCCCGCATCCAGGAGGGCGATCTCAAGGACTTCAACATCATCGTCAAGGCGGACGTGCAGGGCAGCGCCGAGGCCGTCAAGACCTCGCTCGAAAAGCTCTCCAACGAGGAAGTGCGCGTGCGCGTCATCCATTCCGGCGTCGGCGCGATCAACGAGTCGGACGTCATGCTCGCCTCGACGAGCAACGCCGTCATCGTCGGCTTCAACGTCCGTCCGGACAACGCCGCGCGCGACAGCGCCGAGCGCTCCAAGGTCGAGCTGCGCATGTACCGCGTCATTTATGACTGCATCAACGACGTCGAGGCCGCCATGAAGGGCATGCTCGCGCCGAAGTTCCACGAAGTCATCATCGGCCACGCCGAGGTACGCCAGACGTTCCGCGTGTCTAAGGTCGGCACCGTGTGCGGCTGCTATGTGCAGGACGGCAAGATCCAGCGCAACTGCAGCGTGCGCGTCAACCGCGACAACATCGTCATTTTCGAGGGCGAGCTTGCTTCGCTGCGCCGCTTCAAGGACGACGTCAAGGAAGTCTCCGCCGGTTACGAATGCGGCATGCAGGTCGAAAAGTTCAACGACATCAAGGAAGGCGACGTCATCGAGTGCTTCGTCAACGAGCAGCTGTAAAGAAAGGAAGGGTAAATTATGCCGTCCAATCACATCCAGCGCATTAACGACGATATCCGGCGCACGCTCGCCTCGCTCCTGCGCGAGGTGAAGGATCCGCGCGTGCAGCAGGGCGATCTGCTGAGCATCGTCCGCACCGAAACGACGGGCGATCTGCGCTACTGCACCGTGTATCTGAGCGTGCTCGGCGACGTGAACGAAAAAGAGCTCAAAAAGGGTCTCAAATCGTGCAGCGGCTGGCTGCGGCACGAGCTGGGCACCTCGCTCTCGCTGCGGTATACGCCGGAGCTGATCTTTGAGCTCGACCACTCCATCGAGCACGGCGCTCACATCAACGACATCATCCGTCATCTGGACGACGCTTCGCCCAGAGACGGGGAAAACGGGTAACCATGAAACTTCTGGAATGCGCCGCGTATCTTCGCGCGCACGACAATTATCTTCTGGTGACGCATCAGAGGCCGGACGGGGACACTCTCGGAAGCGCCTCTGCGCTGTGCCACGCACTGCGCCGTTTGGGAAAAACGGCGCATCTTTATAAAAACCCCGAAATCACGGAGATGTTCGTCCCCTTCGTTTCGCCGTACTATGTGCCGGAGGGGTTCATCCCCGAGACGTGCGTGAGCGTGGATGTGGCGGAGAACAAGCTCCTTGCCCTCGGGTTTGAAGGGAAGATCTCCCTCAAGCTCGACCACCATGTTCCCCGCGGCGAGCAGCCGGAGAACGCCGTCATCTGGACGCACAGCGCCGCCTGCGGTGAGCTAGTTCTCGCGCTCATCGATGCGCTGGTCGGCGGGCCGGACAAAACGGAGGCCGACCTTCTCTATATCGCCGTCTCCACCGACACGGGCTGCTTCTGCTACGCGAACACCAACAGCGCCACGTTCCGCGCCGCCGCGCGCCTTTGCGACGCCGGGGCTGATCTGCCGCTGCTCAACAAGATCTTTTTCCGCACCAAGTCCCCGGCGCGGCTCGCGCTCGAGGGCATGGTGTGCTCCTCGCTCCGCTCCTACCGCGATCATGCGATCAATATTGCCGTCATCACGCTTGACATGCTGCGCCGCGCCGGTGTTACCGAGGACGACTGCAGCGATCTCGCCTCGCTCGCCGGACAGGTTCGGGGCAACCGTGTGGCCATAACGGTGCGCGAGCTCTCCGTTGACCCGCCGCGCAGCAAGGTATCCCTGCGCACGGACGGCGGCGTGGATGCCTCGCAGGTCTGCGCCCGGTTCGGCGGCGGCGGACACAAAATGGCGTCCGGGTGCGAGCTGGATCTCCCGCCGGACGAAACGGCGGACGCGGTGCGCCGCGCCGTGGAGGAAGTATGGGCGTAAACGGTATTCTGCTTCTCGATAAGGACGAGGGCTGGACAAGCCAGGACTGCGTTTCCAAGCTCCGGGGCGTTCTGGGCGAGCGTCGCATCGGCCACGCCGGTACGCTCGACCCGCTGGCTACGGGGCTTCTTGTCGTGCTCGTCGGCCGCGCCACGCGCGCGGCGGCGTTTGCCGAGGCGGAAACGAAGGAATACGTCGCGGCGTTCCGGCCCGGCATCGTTACCGATACCCAGGATATTACAGGCAACCTTCTGCGCGCGTCGGACGTCTTACCCTCGGAAGAGGATGTCCGCGCCGCTCTTTCCCGGTTCACCGGCGAGATCGAGCAGATCCCGCCGATGTACAGCGCCATCAAGATCAACGGCCGGAAGCTCTACGACATCGCCCGCCGCGGCGGGGAAGTGGAGCGCGCGGCAAGGCGCATAACCATTCATTCCATCGACTATCTCGGGCAGGAAAACGGCGATCACATGCTCCGCATCCGCTGCTCGAAGGGCACCTACATCCGCACGCTCTGCCACGATCTCGGCGAGTATCTCGGCTGCGGCGGGTGCATGGCGGCGCTGCGGCGCACGCGCTCCGGGAGCTTTTCCGTGGAAAATGCCCGGCGCATCGGCGAGCTCACGCGCGCCGACCGCGATACGCTTCTCCCGGCGGACACGCTCTTTTCCGCGGCGGCGTCTCTGACGCTCACCGCCGCGCAGGAAAAGCGCTGCCGCTGCGGAAATCCGTTCCGGACCGACGCGCCGGACGGAGAGACGCGCTTTTATTCCGAAAACGGCGAGTTTCTCGCCATCGGGCGCGTCGCAAACGGCGAGGCCGTTACGGTAAAAAGTTTTTTTGAGGTTTGATCATTCATGGCAGAGAGAAAATGCGTTCTCGCTCTTGGATTTTTTGACGGCGTACACCGCGGCCACGCGGCGCTTTTGAACCGCACGATCGAGCGCGCCGAAGCGCTCGGCGTCGAAGCTGCCGTTATGACCTTCGACACACACCCTGACACGCTCGTGCAGGGCACGCCCGTGCCGCTCATCAACAGCGCGCCTGACCGCGCGAATCTCATCCGGCGGCTGTTCGGCATCGACCGCGTGGAGTTTTTCCGCTTCACGGAGGAGACGATGCATATGCCGTGGGAGGAGTTTCTGCGCAGCATTCAGGCAGAGCTCGGCGTCGTCGGCTTTGTCGTCGGCTACGATTTCCGCTTCGGCTGGCGCGGTGAGGGAAATACCGGGCGCCTGCGCGATTACTGCGCGGCAAACGGCCTTACATGCGATGTGGTCGATAAGGTCGAGCTTGACGGCATCACCGTCAGCTCCACCTACATCCGCTCGCTTCTGCGCGAGGGGAACATGCTTCGCGCCGAGTATTTCATGGGGCATCCGCATTTCCTCACGGACGTCGTCCGTCACGGCCACCGGCTCGGCCATCATCTCGGCGCGCCGACGGTCAACATGCAGTTCGCGCCCGGCGTGCTCGTTCCGCCGCACGGCGTTTATGCCGCGCGCGCCCTTTTGCCGGAGGGCGAGTTTCCCGCCGTTACGAACATCGGCGTTCGCCCCACCGTGAGCAGCGAGCCGGTCGTCACCGTGGAGAGCCATCTGCTCGGGTTTGACGGGAATCTCTATGGCCGCACACTTGCGCTTGAGTTCTTTGATTTTCTGCGTCCGGAGCGGCGTTTTGCCGATCTCGACGAGCTTGGCGCGCAGATCGCCCGCGACGGCGAGCGCGCCCGGCAGATCGTGGAGGCGCGCCGATGAATTTTGCCGATATCCGAAAGAAATTCTCCGGCGGGGATCGCGCCGCGAGTGCCGACCCCAGCCGCGCCTTCGGCTCCGAGACGGAAATGATGCAGGCGCTGCGACGGCAGGAATTCACCCCGCCGAAGCCCCGCCCCACGGCGGCGGAGGTCATGGGCAGCATCCGGCAGCGCTTTGCCCGCCCCGCGGAAGAGATGCAGGACCGCATCCCCCGCGACGAGGCCGCCGCGCGTACATACGCTCCCGAGGCCATGGCGCAGCCGGAATGGGAAAACCCGTTCACCGCGCCCGAAAAGCCGAAGAAACCGGCGCGGGATGTGCCGGTATACGAAACGGTCGGCGGCGATATGCCGTTTGAGCGCCGCAGCGCTCCGGCGTATGTACCGCAGAGCTACGCGCCGCAGCAGGGCTATGACCCCTACGGCGGCTATGCAGCGCCCTATCCCCCGTCCGGGTACGATCCTTACGCCGCCGTGCCCTATCCGCCGCAGGGCTATGCCGCGCCCGCCTACAGCGCGCCGTACTACGATCCTTACGCTGCTCCGGCGTACGATCCGCGGTATAACGCCCCCTATCCCCCGAACGCATATTACGCGCCGCAGCCCGTCTATCCGCCCTACCCTCCGCAGGGCTCCGCCCCCGCGCCGGAGGCACCCTATGCCCCGCCGCAGCCGGAGATGCCGCGCGCCCCGCAGCCGGAATATGAGGCTGCTTTTTACGGAAGCGGCATTCCCGCGCCGGAGGGCTATCCCGCGCCGCCGTACGCCGCAGCGCCGCAGCGCCCCGCCGCGCCGGTGAGACCGAAGCGCAAGCCGCTGGAGGGCGCCGATCTTCGGTATGTTCTTTGGTCCGGCTCGATCGTCTCCGGCGTACTGCTCACGCTCGTGGCGTTCGTCTATGCCTGCACGCTCTAAAGAATCCATAATATAAAATGCGCCCCGCTCGGGGCGCATTTCGCATATTTGCTTAAATATTTCTTTTTTCTGTTAATGACCGGGTGTCGATCCATAGTATATGGGTGAAGGCGAAAGGAGGTGACAGCCCATGACCGACGAGGAGATCATCCGCCTGTTTTTTGAGCGCTCGGAGCAGGCGATCGCAGAGCTTGCCAAAGCGCACGGCAGCGCCGCGGCGCGCGTGGTCCGGAACATTCTCGGCAGCGAAAGGGACGCGGAGGAGTGCCTCAACGACACCTATCTCGCCGTTTGGAACGCCATCCCGCCGCAGAAGCCCGATCCGCTGCGGACGTTCGTATGCAAGATCGCGCGCAATCTTGCCGCGGCGAAGTACCACGCCAACACCGCGAAAAAGCGAAACAGCCGCTACGACGCCGCGCTCGATGAGCTGGAAGGCTGTCTCGCCGCCGGCGGCAGCGTGGAGGAGGCGTACGATGCGAAGGAACTCTCCGAGGCGATCAATGCATTTCTCTCATCGCTGAGCTATACCGACCGGTTTCTTTTCGTGCGCCGGTACTGGTACTCCGATTCGATGCAGGATATCGCCGCCATGACCGGCTCCACCGCCAACAGCGTGGCTGTCCGCCTTTACCGCCTACGGGAAAAACTCCAACACTACCTTATCAGGGAGGGATTGCTTGTATGAAACGGGAAACCATCACTCAGGCGCTGGGCGGTCTGGACGACCGGTTTGTCAGTGAAGCCGCGGTCTATGCTCCCGGGACGATGCAGGAAGGCCCGGAAAGGATCGTACGCATGAAAAAGAAACGTTTTCTCAGCATCGTGCTCGCCGCGGCGCTGATCCTTGCGCTGGGGATCACGGCTTACGCGGCATGGAGCACGCACGCCGCCCGGCAGGAGGAGATCAAGGCCGATCTGAAGATCGAAGAAAACAACGTGAGCAGCTATGCCGAATACCCCGTCCCGGAGGCAGCCAACAGCACGGTCTCCGACGTTCCGGAAGAGGAAGGGTCGGAAAGTGAGCTTGTCCTGCTCTCCGCCGTAAACGCCGGAGAATTTCAGCGCGTCTATGTGAATATCTCGCCGGTAAGCGAGAAATGCATCGCCGATTACCCCGGATATCCGGGAGCGCTGAACTTTTCCTGGAGCATCGACGGCACCGATCTCGGCGGCTATGCCTCGCCCCGCACCCCGTCCGGCATCACGCTGCACGGACAGGAAGCGATCCGCGACGCCGTGCTGCAATACGCCTACGACAGAGAGACGCAGACGCTGACGCTTGAGTGCATCGTGGAGAACATGTTCCTTGAAAAGGCCGCAGCGGCGCTCGGCACGGGCAGCTTCCCGCTTCTCGTGCATATGTCCGACAAGGATATCGAGATGCAGACCTTCGGGCCGGTGTCCTTTACGCCGGTGGACGAGCAGACCCGGTATTTTGACTTTGGACACGCCGTCTACACCGACGCGGCGTCGGGCAAGTCGATCGAGATTTCCGGGCTCGAGCTGACGCCGTTCGGCGCGGTGTGGAAGGTGCGCTACGAGGGAGCCGAGGCCATCCATTCGCCGAACGGCGATCCGGCAGACGTGGAAGTCTGGTCCATGCTGGAGGACAAGGTATGCATCGAATCGCAGCTCTTCTTCTCCGACGGCTCGGCCTTCTCCACCGGCGGCGCGCTGAGCGCTCCGTACACAAGCGGCGCGGTGGAGCTCCATTGCGAATGGGGCAGCGCGATCAACATAGACGGTATTCAGAAGATCGTTCTGGGGGATCTAGTCCTTTGGAAAAACGACCCTTAACGAGAAATTTCAAGCCATTGCTGGCAAAGAGCCGGTATCCCCTTTTCCGGGATACCGGCTCTTTGTCTGCGTACGCATCTGTGATTTTATGTTTATGTTACGGTAAAGGACGCATCCTTGAGCACAAGATATCGGAAGCCGTTCTCTTCCTTTATTAAGTCAAACTCACCGCTCACGGTGATATCCGTCCCCGGCTCGGGAAAATCGTCCGGATAGGAAAGCGCGTCGGCCGGAAGAAATTCCAGCCCCTGCGCGCAGCATCCAGCGGCATCGGCAATGTAGCAGGCATAATAGCTTTTCCCGCTCTTCTCTTCCACGTAAGCGGAAAACTGCCCTTTGACGCGAATCGTCCGGCCAAGATAGTCGTCCGGCTGCTTCATCATATTATAGATCATCGTATAGAGCATGGTGCCGCTCATGCCTGTCAGATCCAGTTCGCCGGTCTCCGTCTCCGAAAGCGGCTGCGGTGTAGGCTCCGCCGTTGGGAGAGGCGTCGGCTCTCTTGTCGGCAGCGGCGTTTCCGCCGGGAGCACAGGCGTCGTCTGCTCCGATGCAGACACAGCCGCCGCGCCGCAGGCCACAAGAGAGCAGAGCGTTATGACGATCAGCAATACGCAGAGCCGTTTTTTCATTTTCTCACACCTCCAACGACCGTGCCTACCAGCCAGGACAGAGCGAAAGCAATGATCTGAACCGCGACAATGGTCGAGCCTACCGGCGTACCGGCAAGGATCGATACCAAAATACCTGTCAGCGAACACACGACCGACAGGATCGCCGCGCAGATCGTCACACCGCGGAAGCTCTTGAATACGCGCATAGCGGACAGCGCGGGAAAAATCACCAGTGCAGAGATCAGCAGCGAGCCGACAAGATTCATCGCCAGCACAATGATGACAGCCGTAACAACAGCGATCAGCAGATTGTAAAGTCCTGCTTTCGTGCCGGTCGCTCTGGCGAAGTTCTCATCAAAGGTCACAGCGAAGATCTTGTTATAAAACAGGATAAACACTGCCGCCACCGATATCGACATCCCTGCGCAAAGCCACACCTCCGTCAGCGACAGAGTGAGGATGGAGGTGGAGCCGAACAGCGTACTGCACACATCGCCCGAGAGGTTGGACGAGGCGGAAAAGATGTTCATCAGCAGATATCCGACAGCCAGCGCCCCCACCGAGATCATGGCGATCGCGGCGTCGCCCTTGATCTTCGTATTCTGTCCGGTACGGAGAAGCAGCACGGCGCTGAGGATCGTAACGGCCATCACCAGCGGCATTTCGTTGGTGAGCTGCAGCACGGCGGCGATGGCCATTGCGCCGAACGCCACATGGGAAAGCCCGTCGCCGATGAAGGAAAAGCGCTTCAGTACCAGCGTCACGCCCAACAGCGACGAGCATAGGGCGATCAGCACGCCGACAACAAATGCATAACGGACAAACGGGTATGCCCAATAGCTGGCCAGTTTTTCCATAATAGCGGTCATTGTGTGCCACCGCCTTTCTCCGCGGCAAACAGCCGTCCCTGCGGGCTTCGGAGATACTCCGCCCTTGTTCCGAAGAAAACGGCGTCGCCGATATGCAGAATGTGGCTGGCGTATTTGACTGCTGCGGCAATGTCGTGGGAGATCATAATCACGGTGATGCCGTCCTCCCGGTTGAGCTTTTCGATAAGCGCATACATCTCCGCCGTGACTTTTGGATCAAGCCCGGAGACAGGCTCGTCCAGAAGCAGCATTTTCCGTGTGGCGCACAGCGCACGGGCAAGCAGCACCCGCTGCTGCTGCCCGCCGGAAAGCTCCCGGTAGCACCGCTTTGCAAGCTGCGCGATCTGCATCTTTTCCATAGCATCCGCCGCAAGCTGCTTTTCTTCTTTGTTGTAAAAGGGACGGCTGCCGCAGCGTCCCTGACACCCGGAGAGAACGATCTCTCTCACGGATGCCGGGAAGTCTTTTTGCACCTGCGTTTGCTGCGGCAGATAACCGATCTCATTTTTTCTCAGCCCGTCGAGCGTCAAAATCCTGCCGCGGACAGGCTGCTGCAAGCCGAGGATCGTTTTCATAAGGGTGCTCTTGCCGGAGCCGTTTTCTCCTACGATACAGAGGTAATCGCCGGAAAAGACCGCAAAACTGAGGTCTTGCAGAACAGCCTTTCCATCGTAGCCGACGCAGAGATCTTGACAAATGAGCTGAGCCATTATCCTGCCTCCTTAACCCAGTGCTTCCTTCAGCACGGAAAGGTTCCGCTCCATAACGGAGAGGTAGGTCGTACCGTTTGCCGCATCTTTGGAAGTGGTGGACTGCATGGAATCCATCGTCAGCACCTTTTGATTTTTCGCAGCCGTGTTCCGGACAATGGTTTCGGCAATCTTGTGCTGTACGCCCTCAATGGTCAGCACGCAGGGCAGGTTCAGCTCGTCCACCTTCCCGGCAAGGAACGAAATGGTCTCAAAGCTGGCTTCACTCTCGGCGGAGCAGCCCGCAAAGGCAGCGTAGTAGCGCAAGCCGTAATCCTCCGCCAGATAGCGGAACGGGAAACGGTCGCCGAACAGGACGGTCTTACGGGCCGCAGCATTCACGGCAGCCTGATAGTCCGCGTCAAGAGCGGACAGCTTTTTGATATAAGCGGAAGCATTCGCAGCATAGGTATCCTTATTGTCGGGGTCGATCTGCTGCAGCACGGCGGAAATCGCGCTGCAAAGCGTTTGGGCGTTTTTCAGAGAGAGCCAGACATGCTCGTCGTACTCCGCTTCTTCCTCGTGGTCGTGTTCTTTTGCATCGTCATGCTCATCGGCATCTTCGTGGTCATGGTCGTGGTCGTGTTCCTCTTCCTGCATACCCTCGACCACTTCTTCGGTTTTAACGCGCTCGCCAAGAGCTTCCAGCAGGTTGATGACCTTCATGTTCTTGTTGGCGGCATTTTTCAGAGCGTCGTCCACCCAGTCATCCGACTCGCCGCCAACATAGATGAACAGGTCGCACTCGGAGATTTTGACGATATCATCCGCGGTGGGCTGATAGCTGTGCAGGTCAGCGCCATTATCCAGCAGCATGGTCACTTCGGCGTTATCCGCCTTGTCACCGAGAATTTCTCTGACCCAATCGTATTCGGGGAAAATCGTGGTGACGACGCGCAGTCTCGTTTCATCCGAAGCCGCCGGCTCATTCTGCTTGCCGCAGCCTGCCAGCAGACCAACGGTCATTATCAACGCAAGGCACAGGGGAATTATTCTTTTCATGGGTAAATAGACCTCCAGATCATAATAAGAACGTAAAAATGGGCGCAAAAATACAAGGGCAGCGGCAACGCCGCAAAAGCCTATCGAAAACAGATAGACTCCACCCTTGTAAAAATTCTTATATTTTAATCCGAAAGTTTGACCTTGAGCGATACCAGCGTAAAGGCGCGGGCAGCCTCCGTGCAGGAGGAAAGGATCCGGCACAGAACATATAGGATCGCCGCTGCGGCAGCTGCGGCGGAGCCGGCAAGTCCAATGCTCTTAAGCAGGTTTTCGCAGACATGGATCTGATGACAGATGGCGCAGTCTGCGCCGGTACAGTCATGGCCGGCTTCCGCTGCGATATAGGCAACCGAGGACAGCATAACAAACGCCAGCACTACGGCCAGCAAGCCCGTCATAAAACGAAATTTCTTTGTCATGGTCTGCCCTCCTTTGCGATTTTATAATTTTTTATACCCTCTCCTTGCCGTTTTGTCAAGGCATTACTTCATCGAGAGCGCGAGCAGACGCGCCGCGGCGATCTCCTCGGCACGGCACTCCGCGGCAAAGCGGCGCGCCGTTTCCGGCGCGAGCGGCAGGGCGTTTTCCTTCGCGCTCTCATAGAGCCGCACCCGCGCGCGAGCCAAAAGCACGATCTGCCGCAGCGCTGATAGGACGCCCGGCGGCGTACCGGGGCGAAGCTGCGGCGCCCGCTCCCCTTCGCGGAGGAAAAACTCGGCGTGCAGCGCCCGCCGCCGCGTCTCACAGCGGCGCAGCGCTTCGCCGAAAGCATTCTGACACGCGCGGCTCATGCGCATAAGATAGCGCAGCCGTGCCGCGGCCTCCACCTCAAGACGAATGCTTTCTCGCAGCGCGTCCGGTGGTTTTTTCTCCTCTGTCGGCGCAGCGGGCCCATATACGCGCGCCAATACGCGCTTCATGCGCTCGGTATCCATACGACCGCCTCCCCGGTACAGTTTATTCCGCCGCCGCGCTTCGGTTCCCGTCTTGCAATCCGCGCAAAACTATGCCATAATAAGAAATAATGTTATGTGTGGGAGGATGTGCTCATGCCGAGATTCTTTCTCTCCGGCGGAAGCTCGATCGCCGGGGGCACGGCGTTTATTCTGGGAGAGGACGCCGCGCACGCCAAGGTGCTGCGCCTTCGCGTCGGCGACACGATGATCGTGTGCGACGGCGGCAAGGACCACCACTGCACCGTTACGAAGATCACGCCCAACGAGGTCGAGGCTGAGATTTTTGATGTCGTCCCCTGCCAGGGCGAGCCGAGCGTGCATACCGTCATTCTCGCGGGCCTTCCCAAGGGCAGCGACAAGACCGACTACATTCTCCAGAAATGCACCGAGGCGGGCGCATCGGAGATCTATTTCTTTGCCTCCAGCCGGTGCGTGGCGCGCATTCAGGGCGACGCGGACAAAAAGATCGCCCGCTGGCAGCGCATCGCCGAGGAAGCCGCCAAGCAGTCCGGCCGCGGCGTGATCCCCGCCGTCGGATTCCTGCCCGATCTCGCGGAGGCCTTCAACAAGGCGAATGCCACCGCGCTGCCCCTCTTTATGTACGAAACCGGCGAGCGCGAAACGCTGCGCGAGGCCGTGGAGAGCGCCGGAAGCATCACCTCCGCCGCCATTCTCACCGGTCCGGAGGGCGGCTTTGAGCCGTTCGAGGCGGAGCTTGCCCGCATTATGAAGCTGCACATCTGCTCGATGGGCCCGCGCATCTTCCGCTGCGAGACCGCGCCGGTCGCCGCGCTCTCGGCGCTTATGTACGCCACCGGCAATATGTAAAAAAATCCTTTCATTTTTCTGTATATTTCATCGAATCGTCCGCGAAAAAGCATTGCTTTTTCGCGGACGTTCTGTTACAATACGTTCCATCAAGAACATTTGTTGTTAACCCAAGGACATTTGACCATTCATAGAAAGAAGGCGATGCCGTGAAAGCTGCGGTTTTGGGATACGGTACGGTCGGCGCGGGCGTTTATTCGATGCTGTCGGACGCCCCCGGCATGGAGGCAGGGCCGGTGCTCGTACGCCCCGGAAAGGCGGTCGAGAGCTTCATGGTGAGCGACGCCGCGCTCATTTTCGGCGATCCGACGGTCGACGCCGTAGTGGAAACGCTTGGCGGGCTCGACCCGGCATATTCCTACGGTATGCGCGCGCTCGAGGCCGGGAAGCACTTCATCACCGCAAACAAGGCGATGGTCACGGCGCACGGTCTGGAACTTGCGGCGCTCGCGCGGGAAAAGGGCGCAGCGTTTCTCTTCAGCGCGGCGTGCGGCGGCGGCGTGCCGTTTCTCCACAATCTCGCGCTCTCGGCGGAGACCGACCGCATTGAGGCCGTTTCCGGCATTTTGAACGGCACAACGAACTACATGCTCGACGCCATGCAGCGCCGCAGTCTTTCCTACGGCGACGCGCTCCGGGAAGCGCAGTCTCTCGGCTATGCCGAGTCCGACCCGACGGCGGACGTCTCCGGGCTGGACGCGCTGCGAAAAATGCAGCTCGCGTGCGCGGTCGCCTTCGGGGTGCTGCCGCAAAGCGGCATGCTCTGCGAGGGTATGGAGCACTTCACCGCCGCGGACGTGGAGGATATCCAAAGCCGCGGTCTCGTCTGCCGACTTATGGCGCGCGGCAGCCGTGCCGGGGAGAGCGTTTCGGCGTATGTGGAGCCGGTGCTCTTCCCCCATGCCGCGCCGGAGAGCTCGGTTTTCACGAATAACAACATGGCGCGCTATACCGGCAAACGCTGCGGCTCCATCGTGCTGATGGGGCAGGGCGCAGGCCGCTTCCCCACCGCTTCGGCGGTGCTGCGCGATCTTGCTGCGGCGCAGCAGGGCGCGCGCTCCATGTTCCCGGAAAACTGCCGCGCCGCGGAAGCCGATAACCGCGAAGCGGTGCATTCCTACTACATTCGCACCGGCGGTTTTGCCGCAGTTCGGCTTTCGCTCCGGTCGGTGCTCGCGCAGGGCGAAGTTGTCCGCGCCGTTACCGAGCCGATGAGCGCGGAGAAAATGCACGCGCTCGCGCAGAACATCCGCAAGGACGGAAACGATCTGTTCTTCGCGGCGCTGGAGGAAGAACTATGCTGAAAGTATGCAAATTCGGCGGCTCGTCCGTCGCAGGGGCGGAGCAGTTCCGCAAGGTGCGCGATATTGTCCTTTCGGACGATTCGCGCCGCGTCGTCGTCATCTCGGCCGCCGGAAAGCGCACGAGCGACGATCACAAGCTCACCGACCTTCTCTATCTCTGCCACGCGCATCTGACCTACGGTGTCTCGTGCGCCGACATTCTCGCCGCGATCCGTTCCCGGTTCGTTTCCATCCGCGACGAGCTGGGTCTTTCCTACCGCGTGGAGGACGAATTCGACGCTTACGCCGCGACGCTCTCGCGTGACACGAGCGTGGACGAGCTCGTCTCCCGCGGCGAATACTTCACCGCGCGGCTCATGGCCGAAACGCTCGGCTACGCCTTCGTGGACGCCGCCGACTGCGTGTTCTTCGGCTTTGACGGCCAGTTTGACCGCGCCCGCACCGACGCCGCCATCGCCGACGCGCTCGAAAAGAACGGGAAGATCGTCCTCCCCGGCTTCTACGGCCGCGTGCCGACCGGGAAGATCAAGGTCATGACGCGCGGCGGCAGCGACATCACCGGCGCGCTCGCCGCAGCCGCGGTGAACGCGGACGTATACGAAAACTGGACGGACGTTTCCGGCATATTGATGGCCGATCCGCGCATTGTGGAGAATCCCCGGCCCATTCCCCGCATCACCTACGCCGAGCTGCGCGAGATGGCGTTCATGGGCGCTTCGGTGCTGCACGAGGAATCCATTCTGCCGGTCAAGGAAAAAGGCATTTCCCTGAACATCCGCAACACGAACCGGCCGGACGAGCCCGGCACGTTCATCGTGGAGCACATCGAAAGCGAAAGCGAGCTTGAGCGCCCGATCACCGGCATTGCCGGGCGGCGCAACTTCACGATCCTCACGGTGCTCAAGCGCAACATGAACGCCTCCACGACGCTCTGCAACGCGCTGGAGATCCTCGACCGCTACCACGCAAGTGTGGAGCACATCACACTTGGGCTGGACAGCTTCGCGCTCGTCGTTTCGTCCGCGGCGCTGGAAAATACGCTCTATGATGTGATCGCCGACATTCAGAAAACCTGCCGCCCGGATGATGTGCGCGTGCAGGACGGCATCGCGCTCGTTGCCGCCGTGGGCCGCAAAATGCCCGCCCGCCCCGGCACGTCCGGCAAGCTCTTCCAGGCGCTCGGCGAACACGGGCTGAACATCCGCACCATTGCCCAGGGCGCGGACGAGCTTTCGATCATCGTGGGTGTGGAAAACTGTGATTTTGAAAAGGCGATCCGCGTATTGTATGACGGGTTCACCGGCTGACAGAAAGGAGATCCTCTTATGAAAAACTGCAATATCGCCATTCTCGGCGCGACCGGCGCGGTCGGCCGCGAGATGCTCAACGTACTGGAAAAATACGATATTCCCATTTCGCGTCTCAAGCTCCTCTCGAGCGCGCGCAGCGCGGGGAGCAAAATCCCCTTCCGCGGGGAGGACCTCACCGTGGAAGAAGCAACGGACGCCTCGTTCGAAGGCATGGACTTTGTCCTCGGTGCGGTAAAGAGCGGCATGTCCCGCGCGTTTGCCCCGGCCATCGTGAAAAGCGGCGCGGTATACATCGACAACAGCTCCGCCTTCCGCATGGATCCGGCCATCCCGCTCGTCGTGCCGGAGATCAACGGTGAGGACGCGAAGAGCAATTCCGGCATCATTGCCAATCCCAACTGCTCCACGATCATCACCGCGATGGCCGTCGGCGCGCTCAACCGCCTCTCGCCGATCGAGAGCATGGTCGCGTGCACGTATCAGGCCGTATCCGGCGCCGGGCAGGGCGGACTTGAGGAACTCGAGAACCAGATGGACGCGCTCGCCCGCGGCGAAAAGTGCGAGGCGAAGGTATTCCCCACGCAGATCGCGCTCAACGTCATCCCGTTCATCGGCAGCATGCTCGATAATCTCTATACCGACGAAGAAATGAAAATGCAGAACGAGGGGCGCAAGATCCTGCATCTCCCTGGGCTGCGTGTTACCTGCACCTGCGTGCGCGTTCCCGTTATGCGCTCGCACTCCATCGCCGTCACGGTGCGGACAAAGGAGAAGATCACCGTTGCCGAGGCCAACGAAGCCATCCGCGCCTTCCCCGGCTGCCGTCTGATCGAGGACTACGAGGGCCGGTGCTACCCCACCCCGCTCGACACAAGCGGGCAGGACCTCGTCTGGGTCGGCCGCGTGCGCGAGGATCTCACGCAGGAAAACGCTCTCACGCTCTGGTGCTGCGGCGATCAGATCCGCAAGGGCGCGGCGAGCAACGCCGTGCAGATCCTGAAATACCTTCTGTAATCCTTTCATTTATATGCAACCATCCGGCAGTCTTTCCTTGGGAAGGCTGCCGGATATTTTTTTCGCTCGTTGCATACAAATATGCACAAAGCGTTTGGATAATATTCCGTATTCGCCGTATATTATTTATAATAATGCAAATATTCCGAATTTTTTCTCATTCTTGTGTTGACTCGCGTGGATAAGTATGCTAATATTCGCACCATCTTAAATAAAAATCCATCTCGCATCGGAGGCACACAACAATGAAACAGAAAACATTTGCAAAGGTACTTTCCCTCGCTCTTGCTGCACTGATGCTCTTCGCGCTCTGCGCCTGCGGCGCGGCGGAGACTCCCGCCGCAGGGCCGGTATCGGACGCAGCCCCAACCGAAGCGAGCGCCGCATCCGACGGCGTTCTTGACGAGATTAAGGCCTCCGGCGAGCTGCATATCACCCTGTCCCCCGATTTTGCCCCAATGGAGTTTATCGATTCCTCCAAGGACGGGCAGGAGCAGTATGTAGGGCTGGACGTTTTCCTTGCCAAGTACATCGCCGACTATATTGGCGTAAAGCTTGTCATTGAGCCGATGAGCTTTGATGCCTGCCAGACCGCCGTGTATACCGCTTCCGTTCCGATGTCCGTTTCCGGCTACGTCTGGACCGAGGAGCGAGCCGAAAGCTATGAGATCTCCGATTATTACTATGATGGCGATAACAAAATTGAGCCGGTCATTCTGATCCGTACCGCCGACGCGGAAAAGTACACGTCTTCTGAAGATTTTAACGGTGTTGACGTCGGCGCACAGAACGCCTCTCTGCAGATGCAGCTTGTCACTTCTCAGCTTCCCGACGCCAATCCCGTGGCTGTCGGTGATGTCGGGACCGGCGTTCTCGAGCTGCAGAACGGCAGCATTGAAGCTCTCGCCGTAGCCAAGGGCAACGCCGAGATCATCATGGACGCCAACCCGGATTTGGTGCTTTGTCCGTGGGAATTCACCATCACGGAGGAGACGGAAGCCTTTGTCATTCTCATCACCAAGGGCGAGACCGCGCTGCTGAACGTTGTCAACGAAGCGCTGGCAAAAGCCTACAGCGAAGGAATGTACGGCGTATGGCACGACGAAGCTGTTGCGCTTGCCAAGGTCGTGAACGGTACAGAAGAATAAAGATAAATATGTTTTGCAAAAAGTGAAAATTGA
>ERZ1034952.792-NODE-792-length-28172-cov-7.704236_pt1 | contig 28172 bp, 29 predicted proteins | sample MGYA00520625_ERZ1034952 | MGnify/ENA primary metagenome ERZ1034952 (study PRJEB33766, sample SAMN09781773) | gut metagenome | biome: gut microbiome | host: Homo sapiens | place: Madagascar | study: EMG produced TPA metagenomics assembly of the PRJNA485056 data set... | reverse complement strand
TGCAGGAGCTGGTGGACTGCGGCACCATCACCGTGGAGGAAGCCGAGCATCACCCGCAGAAGAACATCATCACCCGGGCGCTGGGCGTGGATTACCGCCTGGACCCGGAGTTCACCAGTGTGGCTGTGCATCCGGGCGACATTCTGCTGCTGTGCTCCGACGGCCTGACCAACGCGGTGCCCCGGCCTCAGCTGGAACAGCTGCTGCGTACTGGCAGTTTCTACGACCTGCCGGATCTGCTGATCCGGGCCGCCAACGAGAACGGCGGCAAGGACAACATCACGGCCTTGCTGCTGGGCGTGGAGCCGCTGGAGGTGCACCATGGATAACCTGATCGGCAAAAAGCTGGATGGGCTGTATGAAGTCAAGGAACTCATCGGCTCCGGCGGCATGGCCAACGTGTACAAGGCGGTTATGCTGGGCCGCAACGGCCCGGTGCCCGCCGGTACTGTGGTGGCGGTGAAGGTGCTCCGGCAGGAGTACACCCACGACCCGGAGCTTGTGCGCCGGTTCAAGAACGAATCCAAGGCCATTTCGCTGCTCAACCACCCCAACATCGTCAAGGTATACGACGTTTCGGTCAACGACCAGCTGCAGTATATCGTTATGGAATATGTGGACGGTATGACCCTGCGGGAATACCTCAACGAGCGGGGCGGCAAACTCACCAGCCGGGAGACCGTGCACTTTATTTCCCAGATCCTCAAGGCGCTGGAGCACGCCCACGCCAACGGTGTGGTGCACCGGGACATCAAGCCCCAGAACATCATGCTGCTGGACAACGGCCAGCTCCGCATGATGGACTTTGGCATCGCGCGCATCTCCCGGGCCGAAAACCAGCTGCTCAGCGGCAAGACCATGGGCAGTGTGCACTATATCAGCCCGGAGCAGGCCAAGGGCGATGAGACCGACTGCACCAGCGATATTTACTCGGTGGGCGTCATGATGTACGAGATGCTCTCCGGTCAGCTGCCGTTTGATGCAGAGGACGCCGTGGAGGTGGCCATCAAGCAAATCTCGGATCAGCCGAAATCCCTGCACGAGATCGCTCCGCAGGTGCCTGCCGCACTGGTGGAGATCACCGAAAAAGCCATGGCGAAGCTGCCGCAGAACCGGTATGCTTCGGCCCGTGAAATGCTGGACGCGCTGGACACCTATGTGCAGAACCCGTCCGTCATGTTCGAGTATCAATATATCACAGAGGATGCACCCGAAAAGGTGGTGAAACGTACGATGAATCAGAACAAAGCTGCCCGCCAGAACCATCCGAACGAGTCGGCTGCCCCGCGCGTCAAAAAGGCAAAGCGCAAGCGCCGGTCGGTGTTCCTGCCGGTCCTGTTCGGCATCACGATCGCTTTTGCACTGGCCTGTTTGGCCCTGTGCTGGCTGATCTTGAACGACTCGTCCAACCTGATGAACAACAAGGCCGATATCACCCTGAACGATTACATCGGCATGACCCAGGAGGAAGCCCAGGCCACCGAGCAGGTGGCTTCCGGCCAGATCAGCGTGACCTGGGAGCAGGAATACAACAGCAACTATGCGGCCGGTTATATCTACAAACAGTCGCCGGTGTCCGGCCGCACCGTGCGTGAGGGCCAGGGCGTGACCCTGACCGTCAGCCTGGGCACCCAGTATGTCACCGTGCCGGACCTGACCAACTATGTGCAGGCCGACGCCGAGCAGCAGCTCAAGAGCCTGGGCGTTTCCGTGCTGGTGACCCAGGCCGTGGACACTTCCGTGGCCTCCGGTGCCGTGATCCGCACCGACCCGGCAGCCGGCACCCAGGTAGAATCCGGATCCACGGTGGTGGTCTATGTCAGCCGCCCGCAGGTGGCCACCACCACCAAGGTACCGTCGCTGTCCGGCATGAGCGTGGACGATGCCCGCACCCTGCTGGTGCAGAACCATCTGGGCCTGGGCAGCCAGACCGACCAGTACAGCGACCAGCCGGTGGGCACGGTCATCGGGCAGAACCCGGCGGCCGGTTCCACCGCCAAGCTGAACGGCCGCGTGAACATCACCGTGAGCGCAGGCCCGGAGCCCGCGCCGGTGGAGCCGGAAGCACCCAGCGGCAGCGGCAGCGACTGGTGGGGCAGCCTGTGGGGCGGTGACAGCAGCTCCTCTTCCGGCTCTTCTTCCAGCACCGAGACCGGTGAATCCTCCAGCAGCGAAGGCTCCGGCCTTGCCGACTGGTGGACTTCGCTGTTGGGCTGACGGAGGCAGGCATGAACGGTTATATCGTAAAAGGCATCGGCGGCTTTTACTACGTTAAAACGCCGGATGGCGTCGTGGAATGCAAGCCCCGCGGCATTTTTCGCAAGCAGAAGATCACCCCGGTGGCCGGGGATGAGGTAACGCTGGAAACCGAGAACGGGGCTTCGGTCATTGCACAGATCGCCCCGCGCAAGAACGTATTCGTGCGGCCGCCGGTGGCAAACCTGGACGTTCTGTTTCTGGTGGCCAGCACCACCCAGCCTACCCCCAGCACCCTGGTGCTGGACAAGCTGTCCGCCATTGCAGTGGACAAGGGCGTGCAGCCGGTGATCGTGTGCACCAAGGGCGATCTGGCGGAGGCAGAGTTCCTGCGCAGTGCGTATGAAAAATCCACCCTGCCGTTCATCCGCATCGACTACGGCAGCGGAGCCGGGCTGGACGAGGTCAAACAGTGGATCAGCGGACGGCTGTGCGCGTTCTGCGGCAACTCCGGTGTGGGCAAGTCCACGCTGCTCAACGCATTGCTGCCGGATGCTGCCCGGGAGACCAGCGCCATCAGCCAGAAGCTGGGCCGCGGCCGCCACACCACCCGGGAAGTGACTGTTTTTGAAGCCTTTGGCGGCCGCATTGCCGACACGCCGGGTTTTGCCAGCCTGGAAGCAAACCGGGCAGGCTTTATCCCTAAGGAAAATCTGGAGCACGCGTTCCCGGAGTTCGGACCCTATCTGGGGCAATGCCAGTTCACCGGCTGCTCCCACCGGGCCGAAAAGGGATGCGCTGTGCGGCAGGCTCTTGCTGAGGGCAAGCTCTCCCAGACCCGGTACGACAGCTACTGCGCCATGTACGATGAGGTCAAGGCCGTCAAGGACTGGCAGCGCCCCAAATTTTAAAAAGCAAGGAAGGTTTGTTTATGGCACGGTGTGTGATCCTTTCGGCCTGCCCGGTCTCTCCGGCGCTGGCCGGTCTGCTGCGGGAAGATGATTTTATCATCGCCTGCGATGCAGGCTACCGCAACTGCGCGCCCCTGCACTGCAAGCCCCATGTGATCGTGGGCGACTTCGACACGGCACCCTGCCCGCAGCAGGAGGACGACGAGATCGTAGTTCTGCCCCATGTCAAGGACGATACCGATACGGAATACGCGGCAAAGCTGGCCGTGCAGAAGGGCTTTGATGAGGTGCTTCTGCTGGGGGGCCTCGGCGGCAGGCGGCTGGAGCATACCCTTGCCAACCTGTGCACCGGCCTCGGCCTGGAAAAGCGCGGTGTGCGTGCCATGTTGCAGGACGAGCGCAGCCGTATCACCTTTGTGATGCCCGGCGAGACGCGCCGCTACCCCAAAGAGGATTACTTCTATTTCTCGGCGTTTCCCATGGAAGGCCGTGCAGAGGGCGTCTGCGAGCAGGGTTCCTATTACGAACTCACCGATGCAGAGCTGACCGCAGGCTACCCGCTGGGTGTCAGCAACGAATACGCCGAAGGCTCCGACTGCATCACGGTGTCCACTCGCGAAGGGGCACTGGTCATCGTGGAAACGGTGGCGGACTGATCCTTTTCCGGCAATTCCGGAACATTCCGGCTGCAAACTGCTTATAGTGTGGTATCAGACGGAAAGGTGGGGATCGGGATGCAGGTGATCGTACTCAAAAGCCCCAGACTGCTGCGCGGTGTGCTGCGCAGACTGTTTGGCATCCGCAGCAACACGCAGGAATAAGCGCAAGTCAAGCAAAGCTCCCGTCGGGCAGGCCCCGGCGGGAGCTTTTTGCTGCATATCTCCCGGCCTGGCCGCATACCGTGTGGTAGAAGCGGACAGGGAAAGGAGCATCTTGCATGGAACTGAAGATCTTTCGGGACACGATGCCGCAGGCGGGCACGGTGTGCACCGTCAAGGCAGAGCTCCCGCTGGAGACCGAGATCCTGGTCTCGGACTATCTGCCGCCGGTGTTCAAACTGGTCAAATGCTTTGCAAAGCCGGTCATCCTGCAAAAGCAGCTGCAGCCGGGCAGGCTGACACTGGAGGGTTATCTGCGCTGTACGGTCTATTATCAGGGCGAGGAGGGTGCAGGTCTCTGCCAGACCGAACAGAAACTGCCCTTTACAAAGCAGCTGGAACTGCCGGAATTTGACTTTACGGCCTGGACGGCGGTGGTGGAGGGGCAGACCGAATACCTCAACAGCCGGGTGGTCAACCCGCGCCGCATGGAGGTGCGGGGTGCCGTGGGGCTGGTGGTGACCGTGCGCACCCAGAACAAAGCGGAGGTGATCACTGCACTGGCCGATGGCGGCATTGAGCAGCAGCTGGACACCCTGCAGGGCGTGCGCAGCATTGCGGTGCTGGATAAGCTGATCTCGGCCGAAGGGGAGCTGGCTTTTCCCAGCCCGCCGACGGCGGTGCTGGACATTGCAGGCACAGCCACTGCACAGGAGGTACGGCTGCTGTCCGGCAAAGCGGTGGTCAAGGGCGAAGTACGGGTGCAGTGTGCCTGGCGTGCCGAGCAGGAAACCGAATTGCAGAGCCTGAGCACGACTCTGCCGTTCCAGCAGGTGCTGGATGTGGACGGCCTGACCGAGGACTGCAAGTGTCTTTGCGTGGTGGAGCCGGTAGGCTTCTCCCTGACGGAAGGGCAGCCGGACGCGGCGGGCACCCTGTCGGCCAGCCTGATGCTGCATTTGCGGGCCTGGCGCAGCTACCAGCTGCAATATGCGGCGGATGCCTTTTCCACCCGGTTTGAAACGGAGCTTGTCCCACAGGAGCTGGCGGCCGAAGAACTGGTCTGCCTGCTGAATGCAACCACGACGGTTTCCGGTTCCGGCCCGCTGCCGGATGCCGGGGCACAGCTGCGTGCCTGTTTTGTATCGTATGGGCCTGTCAGCATCTCGCAGCAGAGTGGGCAGGGCGGCGGCTGGGCGCTGACAGCCCGCGCCACGGCCACCGCCTTTGCGGAGAACAGCCTGGGAGAGCTGGACAGCTACGAAAAAACGCTGGAGCTTTCCGTGCCCATCCCGGCCGAGGTGCCCGCCGGGATGCAGCTGCAGCCGGAATGCTGGCTGAGTACCGACAGCGTACAGTGTACCTGCACCGGCGGAACTCTTACCGTAACCATCACCGCCCGGGCTGAGGGTGCCATCCTGGGACGCAGTACCCGGCAGGGCATTGGCAGCATTTCGCTGGGCGAAGCCCTGACCCCTGCCGACCCGGAGATCACCTTGCGCATTTACTATGCACAGGAAGGGGAGGCGCTGTTCGATATCGCGCGGCGGTTCCATGTGCCGCCGGCCCAGATGCTGGCGGCCAACGGACTGGACCCCGACACCCGGGTGCTGACGCAGGCACAGCATTTTCTGGTGCCGGGTCTCTGACCCCCAAAGCACAGACATTGCTCTTTCCGGAGTGGTGCCTGTGCTTTTTGTATGCCCGAACAAGCAATCCGGCCAAATGAAATCTTATGTCTGCCATAAAAATTTTTGAGCGTTTTTATCACAAAAAATGTTACAAGGCCCTTTTCTCCGGCCCGGCGGTGGAGTATAATAGACAATGTTTGGAACAGGAAAGGAGCAATTTCAACATGGAAACAAGCAATTCGCTTCTGGATGCGGACATCATCCGGGAGCAGAAGCCTGTGTGGGCCTTCAGCCGAAAGGTGCTCTGTGAGGGCCTCCGGGATGGCGTGCCCATCGCACTGGGCTATTTTGCCGTCTCTTTCTCGCTGGGCATTGCAGCCCGCAAGGCGGGTTTTACCCCGTTTCAGGGGTTTCTGGCTAGTCTGCTGAACAACGCATCGGCCGGTGAATACGCTGCCTTTGCGCTTATTATGAGCGGTGCCAGCTATTTTCAGGTGGCCGTGATCACCCTCATCGCCAATGCGCGCTATCTGCTCATGAGCTGCGCGTTGGCCCAGCGGTTTGCACCGGGCACGCCGTTCTGGCACCGGCTGGTCATCGGTTACGACGTAACGGACGAGCTGTTCGGCATCACCATTGCACGGCCCGGCAGCCTGAACCCCTGCTATACTTACGGTGCCATCCTGCTGGCAGCCCCGGCGTGGGCATCCGGCACGGCATTGGGCATCGTTGCCGGCAACCTGCTGCCGCTGCGTGCGGTCAGCGCCCTGAGCGTTGCGCTGTACGGCATGTTCCTTGCCATCATCATCCCGCCTGCCCGCAAGGATAAGGTGGTGGCTGTGCTGGTGGCCATCAGTTTTGTGCTGAGCTTTGCCTGCAACTATCTGCCGGGCATCTTGGCACTTTCGGACGGCACCCGGACCATCCTGCTCACCGTACTTATTTCCAGTGTGGCTGCGGTGCTGTTCCCGGTCAAGGATCAGGAGGCGGAACATGACGCATAACAACTACATTTACATTGCGGTCATGGCACTGGTGTCGTATGCGATCCGCATCCTGCCGCTTACTCTGATCCGCAAACCCATCAAGAACCGGTTCGTTCAGTCGTTCCTGTACTATGTGCCCTATGTCACGCTGGCCGTCATGACCTTCCCGGCCATCGTGCAGGCCACCCAGAGCCCGGTGGCCGGTGCTGTGGCGCTAGTGATCGGCATTGCAGCGGCCTGGTGCGGTGCAAGCCTGTTCCAGGTGGCTGTGGCCTGCTGCGCTGTGGTCTTTGTGCTGGAATTCTTCCTCTGAAAAAATGCAGCTGCGCTCTGAAGCTTTCGCTTTGGGGCGCAGTTGCTTTTCTTACTGCACAAAATATGCTATACTGACAGCAAACCAGGGAGGGAGATAGTACCGATGAAACGCGTTCTCATCACAGGCGGCAGCGGCTTTCTGGGCGCACGCATCCTGCAGCAGGGGCTGGGGGATGCGGAGCTTTGCAGCCTGCCCCGCGGCTTTCTGGCAGCAGCCGGGGAGGCAGAAGTGACCGAGACCATTCAGAAACTACAGCCTGCGGCCATTGTGCACGCGGCGGCTCTGTCGGACACCGGCTATTGCGCACAGCACCCGGAGGAAGCCCATCGTGCCAACGTGGAGCTGCCGGTCTGGGTGGCAAAAGCTGCCTGCGCATCCGGCGCAAAGCTGCTGGCGTTCAGTTCAGATCAGGTCTATGCCGGAATCACGCAGCCCGGGCCGCTGCCGGAGACATTGCCCCTGCAGCCGACCAATGTATATGGCCGCTGCAAACTGGAAATGGAACAGCGCGTGCTGGAACTCTGCCCGGACGCTGTGCTGCTGCGGGCCAGCTGGATGTATGACCTGCCGGGCTTACGGGCTGCCCATCCGGGGCAACCTTCCGCTGAACCTTTTGCGCGCCGCCCTGCATGGGACGTCGGTGACCTTTTCGGCCAACGACTGCCGGGGCGTGACCTATGTCCGACAGGTGATCGCAAACCTTGCTCTGGCACTGAGCCTGCCCGGCGGCGTGTACAACTTTGGCAGCTCCAATACGGAAAATATGGTGCACACGGCACAGCAGTTCGCGCAGGAGCTGGACATTGCGGTGCAGATTGAAGCCGCCGACTGGCCGCGCAATCTGGTCATGGACGGCAAAAAGTTGGAAAAGGCCGGCATCCGCTTTGATACCACACAGCAGGGCATCCGGCACTGCCTGCGGGATTACGGCTTAGCCAGTCGGTAAAAGGAGAAAAACGATGAGCGAAGAGATCCGGCCGGGGCGTTACCGGCATTTCAAAGGCAAAGAATATGAGGTGCTGGGTGTGGCCCGCCACAGCGAGACCGAGGAGGAATATGTGGTCTACCGGCAGCTGTACGGGGAGCACAGTCTGTGGGTGCGGCCCGCCTCCATGTGGAACGAGATGGTTACCCGCGACGGCAAGACCCAGCGACGGTTCACCTATGTGGGCGAGGAAGCCTGATGTGCGGACAAAGAAATTGTAAAATCTCTGTATCGCACAAAAACTGAAAAAACTCTAGAAAAAAGCAGGGGATTCTGCGCGAAACCAGTCCATTCCGGGTGGAAGCGTGCGCAGAAAACCGCTGCTTTTTTGCTGTCTCTGACCCGGAAACGACCATCGGGCAATGTTGCAGCCGTTCATGGAAAAGTCATACTTAATTTACAACATTTTTCATTTTTGCTATAATGAATCCGCTTTTTGCAAAGCAATGAAAACATCAAAAACATTCAACGATTGAGGAGAGTGGAACGTTTGAAGGAAGTTAAGCTGGAAGAAGCTGCGTATCAGTTTGACGGTAAAATGTCGCTGAAGCAGGCCATCCCCCTGGGTCTGCAGCACGTCTGCGCTATGTTCGTGGGCAACCTGACCCCGCTGCTGATCATCACCAGTGCCTGCGGCATTGCAGGTGGTGAGTTTGCAGACCTGCAGGTCACCCTGCTGCAGAGTGCCATGTTCGTGGCCGGTGTGGTCACCCTGGTGCAGCTGTTCACCGTCGGACCCGTGGGCGGCGGCGTGCCCATCATCATGGGTACCAGCTCCGGTTTTATCGGGGTGTTCAACAGTGTGGTAGGTACCATGGGCGGCGGTGTGCTGGCCTACGGTGCCATCATGGGTGCCTCCATCATCGGCGGCATTTTTGAGAGCGTGCTGGGCTTTTTCCTGAAGCCTCTGCGGAAGTTCTTCCCCCCGGTGGTCACGGGTACCGTGGTGCTTTCCATCGGTCTGTCGCTGATCTCCGTGGGCATCAACTCCTTTGGCGGCGGCAACAAGGCCAAGGACTTCGGCTCCATGGAAAACCTGCTGCTGGCTCTGTTCGTTCTGGTGGTCATCCTGATCTTCAAGCACTGGACCACCGGCTTCCTCAGCTCTTCCGCCATCCTCATCGGCATTCTGGCCGGTTATGTGGCAGCCTTTGTCATGGGCTTTGTGCTGCCCACCACCGGTGTCACTGCCGATGGCGTGGAGTTCACCAAGGCATGGGTGCTGAACTGGAGCAAGGTGGCTGACGCCTCCTGGTTTGCTATGCCCAAGCTCATGCCCGTAAAGATCGTGTTCGATATGCGTGCCATCCTGCCGGTGCTGATCATGTTCATCGTCACCGCTGTGGAGACCGTAGGCGATATCTCCGGCGTTATGGAGGGCGGCATGAGCCGTGAGCCCTCTGACAAGGAGCTGTCCGGCGGCATCATTTGCGACGGTCTGGGCTCCTCCTTTGCCGCTCTGTTCGGCGTGCTGCCCAACACCTCCTTCAGCCAGAACGTGGGTCTGGTGGCCATGACCAAGGTGGTCAACCGGATGGCTCTAGCTTCCGGTGCCGTCTTTCTGATCCTGTGCGGCCTGATCCCCAAGCTGGGTGCTCTGATCTCCATCATGCCCCAGGCTGTCCTGGGCGGTGCTGCCGTGATGATGTTCTCGTCCATCGTGGTCAGCGGTATCCAGCTCATCACCAAGGAGCAGATGACCCCCCGGCACCTGACCATCGTGTCGGTGGCTCTGGGCGTGGGCTACGGTATGGGTGCCAACAGCGGCATCCTGGCCAACGCTCCCCAGGCACTGCAGCTGATCTGCGGCGAGTCCGGCATCGTTCCGGCTGCCTTTGTGGCCATCCTGCTGAACGTCCTGCTGCCCAAGAACGATCAGGCAGAGTAAATCTTATCCCTTTTCCCGGACAAGCGCTTCCAGCTGCGCCAGTGCGGCGGGCGTATCGGTGTCGGCCAGCTCTTCCGGCTGTGCGATACAGGCGGTATGCACCAGCGTCGGGTACTTGTGCAGCAGGACGCTGCCGCCCTTGCCCTCCGGCAGGGTGAGCAGCTCCGGGAAAAAGCCGTTGCTGAACAGAACGGGGCTTCCCACAAGGGGGTCCGGGCCGTTTCCGGCCGGGGCACCCAGGCGGAAGATCACCCGTTCTGTTTCTTTTTGCGTCTGCGCAAAGGCCGTCAGCAGTTGGTCCACTGTAGCCCGGCGCAGCAGGGGCTGGTCACCGGGCAGAAACATGCACCCGGTCAGTTCCGGATGCTGTGCCAGCAGCGCCGAAAGTCCCAGCCGCACGGTATCGTTCCGGCCGGGCAGTGCATGCAGGAGCACCGGCACCCCCTGCGCTTTGCACAGCGCCTGCACCTGCGCCGAGCGGGTCACCACGATGCGTGCCGACAGCTGCGGCGTGTCGGTGGCTGCAAAGGCCCGGTACAGCAGGGGCTGACCGTCAAACCGCGCCAGAAGCTTGTTGGAGCCAAAGCGGGTACTCAGACCAGAGGCCATGAGCACACACCCCGTAGAAGCATGCATTTGCATAAAAAAGACCTGCGCTTTCCGATGAGATTTTTTCCATTATAGCGCAATCGCCGATTGAAACGCAATCTGTGTCTGTGTTAAAATAGAAACAGCAAGGATAAAAAAGAAAGGGACCTGCATATGATGACGATCCGAGAATACAAACGGGCCGAAAGTCTGGAAGAAGCCTGGCAGCTCAACCAGAAAAAGGCCAACCGCATCCTGGGCGGCATGATCTGGCTCAAGATGGAGACCATCAATGTCGGCACAGCCATCGACCTGTCCGGCCTGGGGCTGGACACTATCGAGGAAACGGATGTGGGCTTTTCCATTGGGGCGATGGTCACCCTGCGCCAGCTGGAAACCCACCCCGGACTGGAAGCCTTTACCCACGGAGCCGTCCGGGAAGCGCTGCGCCACATCGTGGGCGTGCAGCTGCGCAACCTGGCCACCGTCGGCGGCAGCATCTACAGCCGGTTTGGCTTTTCGGATGTGCTGACCCTGTTCCTGGCCATGGACTGCTCGGTGGAGCTGTATAAGGGCGGCATCGTGCCGCTGCGGGAGTATGCCGAGCGTCCCTACGACCGGGACATCGTGGTGCGTCTGCTGGTCCGGAAAGAAGCGGCCGATTACTGCTACCAGTCGGTGCGCAACAGCCAGACCGACATTCCGGTGCTCACCTGTGCCGCTGCCCGGCTGCAGGATGGCAGCTACCGGTTTGCGGTGGGTGCCCGCCCGCTCAAGGCTGTGCTGTATGAAGAACCGGCAGCTCCGGCGCAGCAGCTGGCCGAAACCATCCAACAACAGGTGGTCACCGGTTCCAACATGCGCGGCAGCGCCGAATACCGCCGCCACCTGACTGGTGTGCTGGTGCGGCGTGCAGCCGAAGAACTGGAAAACCGCGCCGGACAGGAGGAAACCTAAATGCAGATCAATCTGATGCTGAACGGAGTGCGCGTCTCGGACGATGTGGCTCCCGATACGCTGCTCATCGACTTTGTGCGCAGACATGGATGCCTGAGCGTCAAACGCGGCTGCGAAACTTCCAACTGCGGCTTGTGCACGGTCTTTCTGGATGACAAGCCCGTGCTGTCCTGCTCGGTGCTGGCCGCCCGCGCCGACGGTCACAAGGTGACCACGCTGGAGGGCCTGCAGGAAGAAGCTGCCGAATTCGGTGCCTTCATCGCCGATCAGGGCGCAGAGCAGTGCGGCTTCTGCAACCCGGGCTTTATCATGAATGCTCTGGCGCTGTTCCGGGAAAATCCATACCCGTCTGCCGAAGAAATCAAAGAATATCTTTCCGGCAATCTCTGCCGCTGCTCCGGCTATGAAGGCCAGCTGCGCGGCATCCTGAATTTTCTGGACTGGAAAAAACAGAAGGAGGCGGCTGCTGAATGAACACGGTCAACAAACCGTTCCGCAAAAAGGACGCCATGCAGCTGGTCACCGGCCAGCCGGTCTATATGGATGATGTGATCCCGCAGGACTGCCTGATCGTCAAGCTACTGCGCTCGCCTCATGCAAACGCCATGGTCCGGACGATCAACACGACCGTGGCCAAGAAGGTGCCCGGCATTGAAGCCATCTTCACCTGGGAGGATGTGCCGCAGGATGCGCCCCGCTACACCCAGGCAGGTCAGACCTTCCCGGAGGCAAGCCCCCGTGACCGACTGGTCATCGACCGCCACGTCCGTTTTGTGGGTGATGTGGTGGCCATCGTGGCCGGTAAGGACGAAAAATGCGTGGACAAAGCGCTGAAGCTTATCAAGGTGGACTATGAGGTGCTGGAATCGGTGCTGGACTTCCACACCGCCAAGGACAACCCGGTTCTGGTGCACCCGGAGGACAACTGGGAGAGCCTGAGCCCGGTGGGGGCCGACAACAAGCGCAACCTGTGTGCCCACGATGAGTGCGGCTCCGGAGACATCGACGCAGTGCTGGCGGGGTGCGATGTGGTGATCGACCATGTTTACCACACCAAGGCCTGCCAGCAGGCCATGATGGAAACCTTCCGCACCTATTGTTCCATTGACACTTATGGGCGGCTGAACGTGCTCAGCTCCACCCAGATCGTGTTTCATGCACGGCGCAACATTGCCAATGCCCTGCACATCCCCAAATCCATGGTGCGTGTTTCCAAGCCCCGCATCGGCGGCGGCTTTGGTGCCAAGCAGACAGCGGTCAGCGAGGTATACCCCGCCTTTGTGACCTGGAAGACCAAAAAGCCCTCCAAGATCATTTTCAGCCGGGTGGAAAGCCAGACGGCCTCCTCTCCGCGTCACGAAATGGAGATGCATGTCCGGCTGGGTGCCACGAAGGACGGCATCGTGAAGGGCATCGACCTGTACACGCTGTCCAACACCGGTGCCTACGGCGAGCACGGCCCCACCACGGTGGGTCTGTCCGGCCACAAATCCATCCCGCTGTACGGTAAGGCCGAAGCGTTCCGCTTTGTCAGCGATGTGGTGTATACCAACCACATGTCTGCCGGTGCCTACCGCGGCTACGGTGCGACTCAGGGCCTGTTTGCTGTGGAATCTGCCGTGAACGAGCTGGCCCACAAGCTGAACATGGACCCCTTTGCCCTGCGCCTGAAGAACACTGTGCAGGAGGGCGATGTGATGCCTGCCTACTACGGTGCCGTGAACACCAGCTGTGCGCTGGACCGCTGTCTTGTCAAGGTGCGGGAGATGATCGACTGGGAGCACAAATACCCGGCCCGTGATCTGGGCAACGGCAAGGTGCGCGCCGTCGGCATGGGCATGGCCATGCAGGGCTCCGGTATTTCCGGCATGGACGTGGGCAGTGCGACCCTCAAGCTGAACGATGATGGATTCTACTCGCTGATCATCGGTGCAGCGGATATGGGCACCGGCTGTGACACCACGCTGGCGCAGATCGCCGCCGAAGTGCTGGACTGCCCGCTGGACAACATTGCGGTATTTGGTGCCGACACCGATACCTCTCCCTATGACTCCGGTTCCTATGCATCCAGTACCACCTACGTTACCGGCAAGGCCACTGAGAAGTGTGCCATGAAGCTGCGGGAACAGATCTGCAAGCTGGGTGCCGAGCTGCTGGGCTGCCCGGCAGATGCTGTGGAGTTTGACGGCAAAGAAGTATTTGAAAGCGCCGCCCCGGAAACGAAAAAGACCCTGTCCGAGATCGCCTTTGCGTCTCAGTTCGGCCATATGGTCCCGCTGGAAGCCACCGAGACCCACACTTCGCCCCTATCGCCGCCGCCCTACATGGTGGGTGCCGCAGAAGTGGAAGTGGACACCGAGACCGGCGAGGTCAAGGTGCTGGAATTTGATACCTGTGTGGACTGCGGCACGCCCATCAACCCCAACCTGACCCGAGTGCAGGCAGAGGGCGGTATCCTGCAGGGCGTGGGCATGACCCTGACGGAAAATATCACCTACGACAAAAACGGCTACCCGGAAGAGAACTCGCTGTTCCAGTACAAGATCCCCACCCGCATCGACATCGGAAAAATCAACGTGGAGTTTGAGAACAGCTATGAGCCAAACGGCCCGTTTGGTGCAAAATCCATTGGCGAAGTGGTCATCAACACGCCGCTGCCGGCCATTTCAGACGCCATTTACAACGCCATCGGCACCCGTTTCTATGAGCTGCCCATTACTCCGGAGCAGGTGGCCATGGCTGCGGCCCGGGCTCATAAGGAATGACGGAACTTCCATTCCCGTTTCTGGCTGAAAAGGGCCATGTGGTGTCCCTGGTAGGGGGCGGCGGAAAAACCACGCTGCTGTATGCTATGGCGGCACATTGTGCCAGCCAGGGCTGGAAGGTCCTGGTGACCACCACCACCCACATTCTTTGCCCTGCCGACGGCACTCTGGCCCAGACCGACGCACAGCTGCAGGCTCTTTGGGCCCGGGGTTCCTATGCAGTGGTGGGCACCCCTGCCCCCGGCGGCAAGCTGACCGCTCCTGCGGCGGACCAGTTGGCAGCCTGGATGGACCAGGCAGACGCCGTGTTTCTGGAAGCCGACGGTGCAAAGCATTTCCCGTGCAAAGCCCCGGCGGCGCAGGAGCCTGTGCTGCTGCCCCAGAGCGATATCGTCCTGGGGGTGGCTGGGCTCTCGGCCTTGGGCCAGCCTCTCCACAAGGTCTGCTTCCGGCTGGATGAGGCCTGTGCTTTGCTGCAGGCAGAGCCGGAAACGCTGCTGACGCCGGAATTATTGGCGCAGCTTTTGGCCAGCCCCCGGGGCGGCCGCAAGCAGGTGGGGGACCGCCTGTTTTATGGGGTGCTGAACCAGACGGATTCCGCCAACCGTCGGCACCTTGGGCAGCAGACCCTGACCATCCTCCGGCAGTGCTACGGCCTGGAGGGGTTTCTGACCCATTTTGAGGAAGGAGAACGTGCGTGAGTAGCGAAGAAAAGATCGTATTCTGTACCGGAGGTGGGTGCACTGCCAAACTGGGGGCCGGGGTGCTGAGCCGCATTCTGGAAAAGCTGCCCCGCGGCGAAAAGGACCCGAATCTGCTGGTGGGGTATGACAGCCGGGATGATGCCGCCGTCTACCGCGTTACAGAAGATCTGGCCCTGGTGCAGACGGTGGACTTTTTCCCACCCATGGTGGATGACCCCTATACCTTCGGGCAGATCGCAGCGGCCAACGCCCTGAGCGACGTGTATGCCATGGGTGGCGAGGTGAAAACCGCCCTCAATCTGGTATGTTTCCCGGAAAATATGGACCTGAACGTTTTGGGCGAGATCCTGCGCGGCGGAGCCGAAAAGGTAGCCGAAGCAGGGGGCATTCTGGCCGGAGGTCATTCCATTGCAGACACCGGCGTCAAATACGGCCTGTCGGTGACCGGCCTTGTGGACCCGCATCATCTGTACGCAAACGATGCCGGCCAGCCGGGAGACAAGCTGCTGCTGACCAAAGCGCTGGGTGTGGGGCTGCTGTGCACCGCAAACCGTGTGGGCGAGGCGGCCCCGGAACACATGGCAGCCGCCATCAGTTCCATGACAACCCTGAACAAGACCGCTGCGGAGATCAGCCGCCGGTATACTGTGCACGCGGCCACCGATGTGACCGGCTTCAGTTTTCTGGGACATCTGCACGAGATGATGGGCGGGAGGCTTTCCTGCAAGATCAACGCCCGCGCCGTGCCGGTGCTGCCGGGCGCGGAAAAGGCGGCGAATGACTTCCTATACACCGCCGCCGGGCAGCGCAACCGCAATCATACCGGGCCTTTTGTCCGGTTTGAGGGCGTTCCGTTTGCCATGGAGGAAGTCTTGTTCGACCCTCAGACCTCCGGCGGTCTGCTGCTGGCAGTGGACCCGGCGGAGGCCAGCGCGCTGGAGAAGGAACTGCAATCTGCTGGTCTGCCCGCGAAGATCGTGGGCGAGATCGTTCCCCGAACCGAAACCGAGATCACAGTAACATACTGACCTACTGAAAGGAGAAACGATCATGACACATGTTGATGCAAGAGGAGACGCCTGCCCGCTGCCGGTCGTCAAGGCCAAGCGCGCTATTTCGGAGCTGAAGGGTGCTGGTCAGGTGGAAATTCTGGTGGACAACGAGATCGCCGTTCAGAACCTGACCAAGATGGCCCAGCAAAAGGGTTATCAGTACAGCGCCGAAAAGCTGGCCGAACGGGAATACCGAGTGCTGTTCACCATCGGGGATGCCCCGGCGGCTGAAGAGACCCCGGCCGTCTGCATGCCGGACGCCCGCACGGATACCGTGGTGGCCATTGGCGCAAACACTATGGGTACCGGGGCCGAGGAGCTGGGCAAGACCCTGCTCAAGGCGTTCGTGTTTGCCCTGACGCAGCAGGACAAGCTGCCCAAGACGGTTCTGTTCTATAACGGCGGTGCATCCCTGACCTGTGAGGGTTCTCCCATGCTGGAGGACCTCAAGACGCTGGAATCGGAAGGTGTGGAGATCATGACCTGCGGCACCTGCCTGAACTATTACGGCCTGACCGAGAAGCTGGCCGTAGGCAGCGTGACGAACATGTATGCCATCGTGGAAAAGCTGACCCATGCCGGGAACGTGGTCAAGCCGTGATCTATCTGGACAATGCTGCCACCACGCTGTACAAACCGCAGGAAGTGGACGCCGCCATTCTGGACGCCCTGCACACCGCAGGCAATCCCGGCCGCGGTGCCCATGAGCCGACCCTGCATGCTTCCCGGCTGGTGTATGCCGCACGGGAAGCGCTGGCAGAGCTTTTCCACGCGCCGGACCCTGCCTGCATTGCTTTTACGGCCAACGCCACCGGCGCGTTGAACACCGCCCTGTGCGGGCTGCTGGGGCCGGGGGATCATGTCATCACCACTGTGTGTGAGCACAATTCGGTCCTGCGGCCGCTGTACCGGCTGCGGACACAGGGGGGCCAGCTCAGCTTTACCGGGGTAGACGCCAAAGGCCGCCTGCAATATGAAAAATGGGAAGAGCTTGTGCGCCCAAACACCAGAGCGCTGGTCGTGACCGGAGCGTCCAATGTGACCGGCAACTGTACCGATCTTGCAAAGGCTGCAGCCTTTGCGCACCGGCACGGCTTGCTGCTGATCGTGGATGCCGCGCAGACGGCCGGAGCCCAGTCCATCGACGTACAGGCGCTGGGTGTGGATGTGCTGTGCTTCACCGGGCACAAGGCTTTACTGGGGCCGCAGGGCACCGGCGGGCTGTATGTGCGTCCGGGTGTACAGATCGCGCCCCTTGTAGTGGGCGGCAGCGGCGTGCACAGCTATGACGAGCAGCATCCCGCCCAGATGCCCACCGCACTGGAAGCCGGCACCCTGAACGTGCACGGCCTTGCCGGGCTTTGCGCCGGAGTACAATGGCTTCTGACACAGGGCGTGGAAATGCTGGCCGCCCGCGAAGCTGCACTGGCTCGCTGTTTTTACGAAGAAGTATGCGGTATGCCGGGCGTGACTGTATACGGCGACATTGAGACCGCTCTGCGTGCGCCCATCGTCTCCCTGAATATCGGAGACGAGGACTCTGCCCGGGTGGCCGATATCCTGTGGGAGGACTACGGCATCTGTGTGCGGGCCGGAGCACATTGCGCCCCGCTGATGCACAAGGCGCTTGGCACGGTGGAACAGGGCGTGGTACGGTTCAGCTTTTCACACAGCAATACCATGGAAGAAGCTCTGCACGCTGCACAGGCCGTGCGGGAGCTGGCACAGGAGCTGTAAATGCGCACAAAAAAGACCTATATCGTGCTCTCCTTCCGCACAACGGTGGAAGCCATGGCCTGGGAGAAGCACTGCGCCACGGCACAGATCCCCGGGCGGCTGATCCCGCTCCCACGGGCGATCTCCGCCGGGTGCGGCCTTGCCTGGCGCATGACGCCGGAGGATTGGGAACACTGGAACAGCCTGCTGGACCCGGCGGCTTACGACGCGGTGTCGCAGGTGGAGCAATGACGAACAGGAGAATATTTTATGAGCGCATTGGTTGATGCCCTGCAGAAAGGGCAGGTCACCGGAGACTGTACCCTTGCGGCGGTGCTGGATGGACCGGAGGCCGGCAGCCGGATGCTGCTGCGCGGCGGGCGCCCGGTGTGGCAGACCCACAGCAGCGGCGTATTGCAGCGCAGCCTTTCCCGTTTGCAGGAATGCACAGCCACCGGGTTTCTGGAACTGGACGGCACGCGGGTGTTTGTGGAACGATTCGGTGCGGTGCCGCAGATCGTTGTCTGCGGCGGCGGCCATGTAGCGGTATCGGTGGTACGGCTGGCAAAACTGCTGGGCCTGCCGGTGCTTGCTATGGAGGACCGCACGGAATATGCGCAGGACCTGCGGGATGCCGGAGCGGACACGGTCCTCTGCTTACCGTTTGCGCAGGCACTGGAGCAGGTGCCCGGCGGGGCAGAGACCTACTTTGTGGTCGTGACCCGCGCCCATGCCTTTGATGTGGCCTGCCTGGAGCAGATCTTGCAGAAACCGGCGGCTTACGTTGGCATGATGGGCAGCCGGGGCCGGGCCGCACTGGTACGGCGACAGCTGCTGGAAGCCGGGGCGGATGCTGCACGGGTGGAAGCTGTGCAGGCCCCCATCGGACTTGCCATCGGGGCCAAAACAGCCGAAGAGATCGCGCTGTCCATTCTGGCGCAGATTGTGGAAGTGAAAAACGCCCGCCCTCAGACCGAGGGCTTTGCTCCGGCGCTTCTGGCGGCGATGGAGCAGGCCGCACAGAACGGCCAGCCTGCAGTGCTGGCGACGATCATTGCACGGCACGGCTCCACCCCGCGGGAGGTCGGCTCCAAAATGCTGCTCCTGCCCGATGGCACGACTGTGAGCAGTGTGGGCGGCGGCATCATGGAATACCGTACTCGGCAGGCCGCCGCTGAAATGCTGGCCGGGCATACAGCATCGGTGCAGACGGTCACATTTTCGGCCGACGGCAAAAACGAAGATGCCGCGGTTGCGGCCTGCGGTGGTTCCATGGAGCTTCTGCTGGAAATCATTCCGGAAGGAGGATCCATCGAATGAAACAGGATGCCTTGATCCTGGTGCGCGGCGGCGGCGACCTTGCTACCGGCACCATCCATCGTCTGTGGTCCGCCGGGCTGCGGGTGCTTGTACTGGAAACCGCTCACCCGGCGGCTATCCGGCGGCAGGTGTCGCTCTGCGAAGCTGTGTACGAAGGTGAAACAACGGTAGAGGGCCTGAGGGCTGTTCGTATCGACACACTGGAACAGGCTCCGACCGTCTGGGCACAGAATGCGGTGCCCGTCCTCATCGACCCGGCAGGCAGCTGCGTGGCACAAGCAAAGCCGGATGTATTGGTGGATGCCATTCTGGCCAAGAAGAACCTTGGCACCACCCGTGATATGGCACCGCTGACCATCGCCCTTGGCCCCGGATTTACAGCCGGACAGGATGTGGATGTCGTGGTCGAGACGAAGCGCGGCCATCGGCTGGGCCGTATCATCCGGGAGGGCGCTGCCATCCCGAACACTGGTATTCCGGGTGTCATCGGCGGTTATGGCAAGGAGCGGGTCATCCATGCGCAGACGGAAGGCATCTTTCAGGATGTGCGAAAGATCGGTGACCTGGTGGAAGCAGGGGAGATCATCGCACAGATCCGGACGTCGGAAGGCAAATCCATCCCGGTCACCACACAGATCGGCGGCATCCTGCGCGGTCTGCTGCGCAGCGGCTACCCGGTCACTCCGGGGTTCAAGGTGGCTGATGTGGACCCCCGCCGGGAAGAGCTTTCCAACTGTTTCCTGATCTCGGATAAATCCCGCTGTATTGCGGGCAGTGTGCTGGAGCTTGTCTGCGCACAGCTGTGGAACTAACAACAAAAAGCGCCTCTGCTCCGGATGGAGTGACCATCCATGAAACAGAGGCGCTTGCTTTTTTATGGGATCAGTTGCGGTAGCATCGGTCCTGGCCGACCAGCCAGTCCTCACACAGATGCTGGGCTTCCTCCAGGCTGCGGCTCTCGCAGTCAAAAAAGGCACCGTGCAGGGAACGGTAGGAGTAGTGAACACGCGGAACACCGTTTGCGTCCTTGAATCGTTCGCAGCGTTCCTGTCCGGGCATCAGATAGCATTGTTCCATCGTTCATTTCTCCTTCAATCTTTTTGCTGCGGCAGCAGGGCACGCAACGCTTGCTATTGTATCACGCAGGAGAAAAGTTTGCTATTGCTGTTTTACCCAAAGATACATCTTGTTTTTCTATGCGGTTGTGGCACAAAAGGCTTGACAAGGTTTATTCGTGCAGGGCACGCTCTTCTTCAAGGGATGCTTTCATCCCATGGATGCGGCCCAGACCATAGGCCAGCAGAACGCTGCACAGCAGATTCACAATGGAAAACGTCTGCCCGTCTATGATATTGACAACACCGATGATCAGATTGGCAAGGCAGATTAGCCAGAGCGATTTACCGATGCGTGCAAGATGCGCAATGCGGGAATCTATGTCCGAAAACAGGTCAAACGACCCGAGCTCGGCTTTGCGGCGGAAATAGATCCAGTTCACACAGCCGCCGACATATTCTGCACCGGTTTCTTCCACAAAGCTGCGATAGTCCCGGTCTGCATTCATCTCCATGCGGATGATGTATTCGCCCGGCTCACAGCGCACGAAGGTGTACGAGCAAAACGCTGCATGCTCCAAAGCCCAGCCTTCCGCCGCCATTTCGTTGAGCCAGAGTTCTTCCTTCTTGAAATCCCATGCCAGATAGACTTTATGGATGGTTTTGCGCGTGTTCATGGTCATTCCTCCTTCAGGATGCTTTCGCCGTTTGCAACCAGCTGCTGCAGCCGGGCAAGCTCGTGCTTCAGGACTGCAAGTCCTTCCGCGGTCAACTGATACTCTTTTTTGCGGCTCCCACGTTCCACGGGCAGCTGTCGGATCCATCCTTTTTCGCACAGGGAGTTCAGCGCTCCATACAATGTCCCTGCGGCAAGGTGTACCCGCCCGCCGGAAAGCTGCTCGGTCTGCTGCATGATGCCGTATCCATGCTGCGGATGATAAAGAGCAAGCAGAATGTAATAGGTGGACTCGGTCAGGGCCATGGCTTCCATCGTTTCGATACCTCTCCGTTTCGATCGAAAGTTTTTATATCGCGTTCCGATATATCGTGAGAGCATTATATCGCGTGACGATATAGTTTGTCAAGTGCATTTTTGCAATATGGAAAAACGATGGAAGCTGGAAAAATATTTTGTGCAATTTTCATAGTTTTCTTCTAAGGATTTTGGTGGTACAATATAGCTATCCAAGTAGGCACATCAGGAGGAGCACATGGCAGAAAAGAACATTGAACTGGATAGTGTAGAGATCGCCGCGGCGGTCTTTGGCAACTGCGACCGGAACATCCGGCTGCTGGAAAACGAGTTCTCCGTTACGGCCGTCTGCCGGGGCACACAGCTCCGGCTCTCCGGCGAACCGGCCAACGTAGCGGCGGCCAGCCGCGCGGTGGAAGGCATGCTTCTTCTGATCGAGAACCATACCCCGCTGGAGGATCAGACTGTGCGCTACTGCATCAGCCTGGCCCATGACGGCGCTGAGAAACGGGTGCGGGAACTGACCGAGGATTTTGTAACGGTTACGGTCAAAGGGCGGCCCATCCGGCCCAAGACGCTGGGCCAGAAGGAATACCTGAATGCCATCCGGAACAATGCCATCACCTTTGGTGTCGGCCCGGCGGGCACCGGTAAGACCTACCTCGCCGTAGCTATGGCCGTAAAGGCCTTCAAGGCCAAGGAGGTGTCCCGCATCGTGCTGACCCGCCCGGCGGTAGAAGCAGGGGAGAAACTGGGTTTTCTGCCCGGTGATCTGCAGCAGAAGGTGGACCCGTATCTGCGCCCGCTGTATGACGGTCTGTTTGATATGCTGGGTGCTGAAACATATGAGCGTCTGGTGGAAAAACAGATCATTGAGGTGGCCCCGCTGGCCTATATGCGCGGCCGTACGCTGGACGACTCCTTCATCATTCTGGATGAGGCGCAGAACACCACGCCGGAGCAGATGAAAATGTTCCTGACCCGCATGGGTGTGGGTTCCAAGGTCGTTGTGACCGGCGATGTAACTCAGATCGACCTGCCGGAACGCACCCGCAGCGGCCTTGTGGATGCGCTGCATGTGCTGAAGCAGGTCAAGGGCATCGCCCAGTGTTATTTTACCGAAAAAGACGTTGTGCGCCACCGCCTTGTGCAGGAGATCATCAAGGCATACGACAGGGCTGCACATCCCGAAAAACAACCAAACCAGAAAGGAGAGGACTGATTCTATGTCCAATAAAGTTCTGATCACCAATTCCCAGAAGGCCGTCAAGGTCCCATCCGGCCTCCGCATCCTGATCCGCCGCGCCTGCAACGCTGTGCTGGAGTTCGAGCACTTTGAGGCTCCGGCTGAGATCAGCGTGACCTTTGTGGACAACGCGGCCATTGCAGAGCTGAACAACCAGTACCGCAACAAGCCCATGCCCACCGACGTTTTGAGCTTCCCGCTGGGTGTGGATGGCAAATATGATGTGGACGAAAACAACGGCTGCAAAATGCTGGGCGATATCGTCATCAGCATGGAGCGCGCCCAGGAGCAGGCGACCCTCTACGGCCATCCGCTGCAGCGGGAAGTGGCATTTCTGACCGTGCATTCCATGCTGCATCTGCTGGGCTACGACCATGAGAACGGCGGCCTGGAAGCTATGCGGATGCGGGAAAAAGAAGAGGCCGTGCTGCTGCAGCTGGGCCTGCCCCGCACGGTGAGCTACACCGAATGATTTGCCTTTGATCGAACGTGCATTTCTGCACACAGCAAGACAGGAGTTTGATTTTGAGTAACACGACGCCCGTTCAGGGCCATTACGATACATCGTCGGTTTTTGTGGCGGTCATCGGCCGCCCCAATGTGGGCAAATCCAGCCTGACCAACCTGCTGGTTGGCGAAAAGGTGGCCATTGTCACCTCCAAGCCGCAGACCACCCGTACCCGCATTACCGGTGTGATCACCCGCGGCCCGCTGCAGTATGTGCTGCTGGATACCCCCGGCGTACACAAAGCCCGCAACAAGCTGGGCAAGCGCATGGACAAAACCGCCAGCGATTCCATTGCCGACGTGGATGTTTCCATGATGCTGTTTGAGCCCTATGGTGCCCTGAATGAATCCGAGATGGTTCTGGTAGACATGCTGCGCAGCAGCGGCGGCCCGGCCATTGCCGTCATCAATAAGACAGACCTTGTCAAGGATGCCGCTGACCTGGAAGCCCGCAAAGAAGAGCTGAAGGCGCTGGGTGTATTCGATGACATCTACACGGTCAGCGTCCGCAACGAGGACGGCTGTGAAACGCTGTTCGATGCCTTGAGCCGCTACGCCGTAGAAGGCCCCCATTACTTTGATGATGATGCCTACACCGATATGCCGGAGAAGGAACTGGTGGCAGAGGTCATCCGTGAAAAGGCCCTGCTGTTCATGCGCGACGAGATCCCACACGGCATCGCGGTGGTCGTGGAGCGCTTCAAAGAGCGCCCCGGCACCGATCTCATCGACATTGATGTGAACATTTACTGTGAGCGAGAAAGCCACAAGGGCATGGTCATCGGCAAGGGCGGCGCCATGCTGAAAAAGATTGCCAGTGCGGCCCGTGCCGACTGCGAAGAGTTTCTGGGCTGCCGTGTGAACCTGCAGTGCTGGGTCAAGGTGAAGTCGGACTGGCGGGATAACGAGTTCCTGCTGAACAATTTCGGTTTCAAGCAGAACAACGGCAACCGCTGAGCCTTTCCAATGCAGGGCGGGTTTTCCTCGGATAACGCCACCGCCGCCAGAGAATACTGACGGCAGTGGCGCTGCCCGGAAAGGAGACCCGGCCAATGGACGTGCAAACAAGCTGGCAGGCCTTTGCCTGCACGGGAAACATTCTCCGTTATCTGGAGTACAAACAGACACAGATGCCGGACGAGCATCCGGCAGGAGACACGGATCATGGAGACCTTTGTAACACTGGGTCTGGTGTTGAAAGAGACCCGCTATAAAGAATCGGACCGGATCCTCACGATCCTGACCCCGGGGCTGGGGGTAATCTCGGCTTCGGCACAGAGCAGCCTGCGGCTGAAAAGCAAATTGTTCAGCGCGTGCGGGCTGTTTTGCTATTCGGAATTCACGCTGGTGCCGGGGCGCAACATGTATACTGTGCGCGAAGCGGCCGTCAAGAATGTCTTTCACGGCATTTCTTCCTCCATCGAGGGGATGAGTCTGGCCATGTATCTGGCCGAAATGGCTGCTGCGTTGACCCCCACCGGACAGGAAGCTGAGCGGGAACTGCGTCTGCTGCTGAACTGCCTGTACATGATCAGTGAGCACAAGGCGGACCTGCGGGCCATCAAGGCCGTTTTTGAGCTTCGCACCATGAGCGAGTGTGGCTTTCTGCCGCAGTTGGTGTGCTGCCGCGACTGCGGCACCTACGATGCAGGCGATGCCTTTTATCTGGATGTGCAGGAGGGCTATCTGCTCTGTGCTGATTGTGCGGCCAAGGCTGGGAAACGCTGCAATCTGGATCGCAATGCACTGTTTGCACTGCGGCACATCTGCCTTGTGGAGGACAAAAAAATATTTTCGTTCAAGATTTCTGTGGGCAGTCTGGAAAAGCTGGCAGCCGTAGCGGAGCAGTATGCGCTAACGCATCTGGACAAGCCGTTGAAGAGCTACGACTTTTTAAAAACGGTGCTGCCCTGAGCAAAAGGATATTATGGAAACAAGCTACTTAAAAACATTAGAACTGGATAAGATCATCGCCCGTGCTGCGGAGGGCTGTGTATGTAAGGAAGCAAAGGCGAAGCTCCTGGCACTTGAGCCGCAGTGTGACCCGGACGAGGTGCGCTATGCGCTGGAGCAGACGGATGCCATCAATACGCTGCTGATTAAGAACGGTTCGCCCCGTTTCGGCGGAGTGGAGGGCGTCAGTGCGCTGGCCGCCCGTGCGGTCAAGGGCGGCGTGCTTTCCATGGGCGAGCTGCTGATGGTGGCCGGTGCTTTGCGCAACTTCCAGAACCTGACCAACTGGTACGGTTCTTCGGAGCACGATATGCTCCCGACCGATGATCTGTTCTATGCGTTGTCCCCGGAGCCGGGCCTGGAACAGCAGATCTCCAGTGCGATCCTTGCCCCGGATGCGATGGCCGACACGGCCTCCCGCACCCTGAACGACCTGCGCAAGAAGATCCGTGCGACCGAAAACAGCATCCGCGACCGTCTGGAAAGCATGGTGCGCAACATGGACACCTCAAAATATCTGCAGGAGAGTGTGGTCTCCATGCGCAACGGCCGCTACGTTGTCCCGGTCAAGAGCGAATACCGCGGCGAAGTGAGCGGCATCATCCATGACGTTTCCTCTACCGGTGCAACGGTGTTTGTGGAACCGCAGGCTGTCGTGGAAGCCAATGCCCACATCCTGCAGTATCGTGCCCAGGAAGCGCAGGAGATCGAGCGCATTCTGGTAGCCTTTACCGCACAGGTGGCAGCCATTGAGCCGCAGTTCCAGTACAGCTATCAGGCCATGCTGGACATTGATGTCCTGCTGGCAAAGGCGCGTCTGGCGCTGGAGCTCAAGGCATTCAAACCTGCAGTGCGCACCGACAATTCCTTCTCGCTGATCCGGGCACGCCACCCATTGATCGACCCACAGAAGTGCGTGCCGGTGGACATTGCACTGGGCAAAGAATATGATTCGCTCATCATCACCGGCCCGAACACCGGCGGCAAGACCGTCACCCTGAAAACGGCCGGTCTGCTGTGCGCGATGGCACAGTGTGGTTTCCTGATCCCGGCCGACGAGCGCAGCGAGGTCTGCGTGTTCGATGAGTTTCTCGTGGACATCGGCGATGAGCAGAGCATCGAACAGAGCCTTTCCACCTTCTCCGGCCATATGAAAAAGATCACCGGCATTCTGGAGCTGGCCATGCCGCACACCCTTGTGCTGCTGGACGAGCTGGGCGCCGGTACCGACCCTGCCGAGGGTGCCGCGCTGGCTGTGGCCATCATTGAAGAACTGCGCCGCCGCGGCGTGCTGCTGATGGCCACCACCCACTATGCAGAGCTCAAGGTGTTCGCACTGGAGACCAAGGGCGTCGTGAACGCCAGCTGCGAATTCGATCTGGAAACGCTGCGTCCGACCTATAAGCTGAGCGTCGGCGTGCCGGGCAAGTCCAACGCATTCCTCATCAGTGAGAAGCTTGGCATCCCGGAGCGGGTCATTGAAGCAGCCCAGCAGCATCTGTCGGCCGAGGATAAGCGGCTGGATGCCGTTCTGGGTCAGCTGGATGATCTGAAATTGCAGCTGAAGGAAAGCCAGCACGAGGTGGAAGAGCTGAAGAACGAGGCATCCCACCAGCTGGAGGCTGCCCAGAAAAAGCGGGATGAACTGATCCAGCAGGGCGAAAACGAGCTGGAAGCGGCCCGCGCCAAAGCCCGTGCGCTGGCCCAGCAGGTGGAAAGCCAGGCCTATGCGCTGACCGACGAACTGCGTCAGCTGCAGAAGGACGAGCGCCTGAGCACCCAGCAGAAAGCCCAGCGTGCCCGTGAGATCGCCAAAAAGGAATCCGAAAAGCTGTTTATGGGCACCGAGGTGGTGCACAATCCGGTCAAGGAATTTGTGCCGCTGAAAGAGGTCAAGGTAGGGCAGGAGGTCTGCATTGCAGAGCTCAACCAGCTGGCCACGGTGCTTTCGCTGCCGGACAAGAACGGGGATGTTCTGGTACGGGCCGGCATCATCAAGACCAAGGTCCCGCTCAAGGGGCTCAAACAGCCGGAAAAGCTGGTCAAGGAGCCGAAACCGCAGACCAAGGCACAGCAGCGGTATTCCCGCCTGACCGGCGACGCAAACCGTCCGAATGGTCGCGTGGAGCGGGTGCACCGCAGCGCCAAAATGGAGTGCAATCTGCTGGGATTGACCGTGGACGAGGCCTTGCCAGAGGTGGATTCCTTCATCGACCGCGCCATTCTGAACGGCCAGACCGTAGTCTACCTGATCCACGGCAATGGCACCGGCGCACTGCGCACTGCCATCCACAAGCACCTGCGCGGCAACCGCATGGTCAAGAGCTTCCGTCTGGGCCGTTACGGCGAAGGCGAAAGCGGCGTGACCGTCGTGGAGCTGAAATAAGGGGTCATTTCAAAGCCTGCCCACTGCTTATGGGCAGGCTTTTTGCTTGCACTGCAGAAAAAAGCCGAGTATACTCGTATTGTAAAGAGAAGTTTTCAATCTGGACAGGAAGTTATCTATCATGGCAGGACGTTATAAACCCACGCACCAGAAAAAGAAGCGACGAACCAGACGAAAGAGGAGTTCCTTTCTCCGAACGACTCTCGTGCTTTATTTTTGCGTGGTTGCCTTTGTTTTTTCGGCGTTTCTCTGGCGAGAAGCATTGCGGATTTCTTCACAAGAGCAGGGAAGTGTCTCTGCATCCGGAGAGGCGTTTCGGCCGCAGGTGGGCGACCCGCCGTATCGTGTAGCCATTGATGCCGGGCATGGCGGCAACGACCCGGGCGCAAGGGGAGTGGTGGAAGAAAAAGACATGACGGCCGCCACGGCCTCCGTGCTGCTTGCATGGCTGGAGCAGGACCCGAATTACATTCCGCTCCGGACGCGGGATGCCTTTGACCAGACCGCAACGCCTGCCGAGCGGGCAGCTGCCGCCAATGCGCAGGCCCCACAGTTGCTGCTTTCCATTCACGGAAACTCCGCCGCAAACGGTTCCAGTGCAGCCGGCTTTGAGTGCTATCCATCTGTGCCGGGGCGCACATGGCATGCGGAGAGTTATTACTTTGCTCAGAAATTGGCAGAGGGGATGCAGAACGCCGGAGCACGCCTGCGTGGGCGCGGCGGCATCCGTTACATTTATTATCTGGAAAATGATCAGAAGCAGCTGGTGGAGAGCACCCATACCGAAGTGCGTGCAGAACGGAGCTTCACACTGCTGGAAGATGTAAACTGTCCGGTCGTGCTGGCGGAACAATGCTTTGTGACCAATGCGGATGATGTGGAACGCTTTGGCAGCGAACAGGGCTGCAAACGAACTGCGCGTATTTACTACGAGGCCATCTGTGCATATTTTGGCACCACGCCGCTGCCGGATGCAAACCAATGATTCTCAAAACGGGGAAGAGACGTTTCCTGTGCCAAAAATTAAAATGCCGCAACCCAAGTCATCAGGGCCTCCGGATCGCAGAAACCTGCGTGAAGGGAAGGTCCTGATTTTTAGGATATGTATTTTCGTATAATGCACGTTATATGAAACAGAGGGAAGTGAAAAAGCCCTCTTTTCCAGATTTTGGCTCTTTTAGCGTCCCGCCGGCGTTCCGACCGCCCAAACCGCATTTTG
>ERZ1034952.788-NODE-788-length-28189-cov-6.691761_pt1 | contig 28189 bp, 26 predicted proteins | sample MGYA00520625_ERZ1034952 | MGnify/ENA primary metagenome ERZ1034952 (study PRJEB33766, sample SAMN09781773) | gut metagenome | biome: gut microbiome | host: Homo sapiens | place: Madagascar | study: EMG produced TPA metagenomics assembly of the PRJNA485056 data set... | reverse complement strand
GGTGGACAACGAGAAGATTGACTACTGCAAGGAAATGATGGCCAAGGCCGAGGCAAAGGGCGTGAAGCTGCTGCTGCCTGTTGACGCTGTGGTTGCTGCCTCCTTCCCCGACCCCATCGACGGTGAGATCGCTGTTGAGACTGTGGCTGCCGACGCTATCCCCGCTGACAAGATGGGTCTGGACATCGGTGTCAAGAGCCAGGCTCTGTTTGCTGAGGCTGTGAAGTCCGCCAAGACCGTTGTTTGGAACGGCCCCATGGGCGTGTTCGAGAACCCCACCTTGGCAAAGGGCACCATTGCTGTGGCTCAGGCTCTGGCCGACAGCAGCGCCGTGACCATTGTTGGCGGCGGCGACTCCGCAGCAGCCTGCGAGCAGCTGGGCTTTGCTGACAAGATTACCCACATTTCCACCGGCGGCGGCGCTTCCCTGGAGTTCCTGGAAGGCCTGGAGCTGCCCGGCATTGCTTGCCTCCAGGACAAGTAATCCATAACCCCTCAATTTCCCCGGGGGAGCTTATCTTCCCCGGGAAAAATCTGCAAACCGCGTTAACCCTTACCATCATAAATGGTATTAGATAGAGGAGAATTTCAAATGAACAGAAAATACCGCAAAACTGTCATCGCCGGCAACTGGAAGATGAACAAGACCCCCTCCGAGACCAAGGAGTTCATGTCCAAGCTGAAGACCATCATGCCCAAGGGCCGTTGGTGCGATGTTGCCCTGTGCGTTCCCGCTGTGTGCATCCCCGCTGCCGTCCGCGCCATGCGTGAGACCCGGGTGGGCATCGGCGCTGAGAACTGCAACGCCAAGGCTTCCGGCGCTTACACCGGCGAGATTGCCACCAATATGCTGGTGGATGCCGGCTGCAAGTATGTGATTATCGGTCACTCCGAGCGCCGCGCCATGGGCGAGACCGATGCCGATGTCAATGCCAAGGTTCTGGCAGCTCTGGAAGCCGGTCTGGTGCCCATCATGTGCTGTGGCGAGACCCTGGAGCAGCGTGAAGCCGGCATTACCGAGGAATGGATTGCCATGCAGATCAAGCTGGGTCTGAACGGTGTTTCCGAGGAGAAGATCCGCAAGGTCATCATTGCCTACGAGCCCATCTGGGCCATCGGCACCGGCCGTACCGCCAGCCCCGAGCAGGCTGAGGAAGTCTGCGAGTGCATCCGCGCTGCGGTTCGCAAGCTGTACTCCTCCAAGAATGCACGGGCTATCTCCATCCTGTACGGCGGCTCCATGAACGACAAGAACGCCTTCGAGCTGCTGGCTCAGCCCGACATCGACGGCGGCCTGATCGGCGGCGCTTCCCTGGTGCCCGAGAAGTTCGTGCAGATCATCGAAGCTGCAAACCAGCCCACCGCCTAATTTCATTTTGCAACCATTTCAGCGCAGTTGTCCTTTTGGCAACTGCGCTGATTGAACATTAGGCGGCAGTGCCGCCGGACAATGACGCTACGCACTCTGTACCCACACGGCGGTGCCCTAACCCGCCCGGTAACGATACCGCTCAAAAACCGTGGGAATTTGTGCATGGCTCAGTCATGTGTCACGAATCTCTAAATTTTGAGTATTCTGCTTCAAAATAAGTATAAGGTATTTAGCTATGGAAACACTTCTTCTTTCTGCCGCTGCCCCGGAAACCCCGCAGATTGCGGCAGACATCATCAAAAAAGGCGGCCTGGTGGCAATCCCCACGGAAACCGTCTACGGCCTGGGTGCCAACGGACTGGACGAGCAGGCGGTTATTAAAATTTTTGAGGCCAAGGGTCGTCCCCAGGACAATCCACTGATTCTCCATGTGGCAGAACCGGCGGAAATGGAAAAATTCTGCCACCATATCCCCAAAAGTGCCTATCTGCTGGCGGAAAAATTCTGGCCCGGTCCGCTGACCATGGTGCTGCCTGCCCGGGACATTGTCCCCCGCCGCACCACCGCCGGACTGGATACCGTTGCCGTCCGCTGCCCGGACAATGATACCACCCGTCAGATTATCCGGCTTTCCGGCGTGCCCATTGCGGCTCCCTCCGCCAACATCTCCGGCAAGCCCTCCACCACCACAGCCCAGCACGTTTTACACGACCACAACGGCAAAATTGATGCCATTGTAGACGGCGGCCCCTGCCGGGTGGGCGTGGAATCCACCATTGTGGATCTCACCGATGAGCGTCCCCGGCTGCTGCGCCCCGGCGGAATCACCCCGGAGCAGCTCATGGAGGTGCTGGGGGATTTGGTGATTGACAAGGCGGTGACTGCCCAGATTGACAAGGATGCGGTTGTAAAGGCCCCTGGCATGAAATACCGCCACTATGCCCCCCAGGAGCCGGTGGTGATTGTTGCCGGTTCCCGGGAGAAAGCCGCCCAGTATATTAAACGCCACTTTGTCCCCGGCGACCGGGTGCTGTGCTTCCAGGAGGAGCTGCCCCTGTATCGGGACTGCAATCCCCTGGCCTACGGCAAGGAATCCCAGGTGGAAACCCTCAGCGCCGGACTGTTTGCCGCTTTGCGGGAGCTGGACGATGCCAGCATCCATCAGGTGTATGCCCGCTGTCCCGTGGGCGGCGGTGTGGCTTACGCCGTCCAGAATCGGCTGAAAAAGGCTGCCGCCTTCCACATCGTCGATGCGGAGGCAGAAGCATGATTCTGGGCATCACCGGCGGTACCGGCTGCGGCAAAACCACCCTGTTGCAGCTAATCCGGCAGCGGGGCGGACTGGTACTGGATTGTGACGAAATCTACCATCAGCTGCTGATTTCCGACCGGGCGCTGCTGGAAGCCCTGCACCAGCGGTTCCCCCTGGCCTTTTCCGATGGCAGCTTTGACCGGAAAAAGCTGGGCAGCATTGTCTTCGCCGATGCCCAGGCGCTGAGAGATTTGAACGCCATTACCCACAGCGCCGTCCGGCAGGAGGTACTGCGCCGTTTGGAGGATGCCCCTCCCCTCGCCGCCATTGATGCCATTGGGCTGTTTGAAAGCGGGCTGAACCGGCTTTGTGACCTCACCGTGGCAGTCACCGCACCGGAAGAAGTCCGGGTGCAGCGGCTGATGCAGCGGGACGGCATTTCCCCCGAATATGCCCGCAGCCGCATTGCCGCCCAGCCCAGCGCCCGGTGGTTTGCCCAGCGGTGTGATGCCGTGCTGGAAAACAACGGCACAGCGGAGGAATTTCGGAAAAAATCCATTGCATTTTTGGATTCTCACGGTATAATAAAGACAGTATGCTCCGGCTGACTGTTCAGCCACAAACCATAGACAGATAAGGAGAATGAACGATGACTGCTGAAGAACTGCGTACTTCCCTGCTCAGCGCCCCCAAGAACGGCTACACCGCTCTGACCGCCGAGCAGCGTCAGGAAATGGAAGCTTATGCACTGCGCTACCGTGCTTTTATGGATGCCTGCAAGACCGAGCGGGAGGCAACCGCCTGGGCCACCGAAATGGCTGAGAAGCACGGCTTTGTTCCTGCCCAGGTGGGCATGGAGGTAAAGCCCGGCGACAAAATTTATCTGAACAACCGTGGCAAGAGCTTTATGATTGCCGTGATTGGCAAGGAGCCTCTTTCCAAGGGCGCGAACATCTGCGCCGCCCATGTGGACTCCCCCCGCATGGATTTGAAGCCCCAGCCTCTGTATGAGGACAGCGAAATTGCCTACTTCAAGACCCACTACTACGGCGGCATCAAGAAGTATCAGTGGACCTGTGTGCCTCTTGCCATCCACGGCGTTGTGTGCCGCAAGGACGGCACCACCGTCACCGTCACCATCGGTGAGGACGAGAACGATCCCATCCTGATGGTTTCCGACCTGCTGATTCACCTGGCAGCCGACCAGATGCGCAAGACCGCCAGCGAGGTCATCGCCGGTGAGCAGCTGAACGTGATTCTGGGCACCGAGCCTCTGGAGGGCGAGGGCGCTGACCTGGTGAAGCTGAATGTGATGAAGCTGCTGAACGAGAAGTACGGCATTGTGGAAGACGACTTCCGCAGCGCCGAGCTGACCATTGTGCCCGCCGGCAAGAGCCGTGAGGTGGGTCTGGATCGCAGCCTGCTGGCAGCCTACGGTCACGACGACCGGGTGTGCGCCTATGCAGAGCTGGAGCCCATCTTCAACATGGGCACCGTCCCCACCCACACCGCCGTCTGCATTCTGGCGGACAAGGAGGAGATTGGTTCCGTTGGTATCAGCGGTATGCAGAGCCGTGCCTTTGAGTATTTCATGGAGATTCTGTGCGACGGTCAGGGCGTAAAGCTGAGCCACTGCTTTGCAAACTCCTTCTGCCTGTCCGCCGACGTTTCCAACGCCTATGACCCCAACTTCCCCGAGACCTGCGACAAGCGCAATAACTCCGCTCTGAACTACGGCATCAGCATCTGCAAGTACACCGGCTCCCGCGGCAAGGGCGGCGCTTCCGACGCTTCCGCTGAGGCCATGCTCCATGTCCGCAAGACCTTTGAGGACAATGGCGTGCTGTGGCAGATTGCAACTCTGGGCAAGGTTGACCAGGGCGGCGGCGGCACTGTGGCTGCTTACATGGCAAACCGCAACATCGTCACTGTGGATGCCGGTGTGCCCGTGCTGAATATGCACGCTCCTCTGGAACTGGTGAGCAAGCTGGATTGCTACATGACCATGCTGGGCTGCAAGGCCATTTACATGGCTTAATTTACATCAAAAATGACCGTCCGAAAGGGCGGTCATTTTTCGTTATGCACTTTACCTGTTTTCCTTTATCCCTTGACAACCGCATACATGAGGCTGTTAAAATCCGGCAGAGAACTGGCCATTCCTTTTTCAATGACGGTAAATCCGTTTCGTGCAAGCTCCTTTTCAAAGGTATTCCAGGATACCATTCTGCACGACGTTCCCGCCACCAGCATCTTGCCGGATTCGTGATTTCGCTCCTGCAATGTAAACGCCGTCCGAATATCGCTTTGCCGTTCCACTTCGCCGTCGCCCATGGTGCAAATCAGTGCAATTCCACCATTTGACAAATGGCTGCGGAGAAAGCCATAAAAGCCGTCTCTGTCCCCGTCCGGCACAAGCATATGGAGCACCGCAACAGCAAAGATGAAATCGAATTTTTCGTCCAGCTCGCCGGAGAGGCAGTCCAGCACCCTGAACTGATTTGCAAATTCCGGCGTTTTTTGTTTGCAGTATGAAATTGCTTCCTTTGAAATGTCGGTTGCCGTCAGCTGAAAGCCGCGTTCCAGCACCGTTCTGGCATCCCTGCCTTCGCCGCACCCAATTTCCAGGAGGCGCTGGCTGTGACTGATGCCAAATCTTCCAATCACTTCCATCACAATGGGCGTGCTTACATTGCTTGACCAGCTTACGCCCTGGGCGTGCGCTGTTTTGTAGCGCTCGTCGTAAGCGGCATAGTATTTTCTGTTATCCGTTTCCATCTTTCTTTCCTCCGTCCATCCACGTTATTTGTTCGCAGAATTGTATTGTAACACAACGACGCTACAGGTTTCAACAGGTTTTTCCAAGTTACTTTCGTCAATTTGCCCTCAGAACACAAATTCACCCCGTTCCTGTACTTCTTCTACCGTCCAGTGGAAAACGGCTTCCCGGTTCCATTCCGGTTTAATGTCTTCCGCAGAAAGGCTTTTCATAATGGCTCCTTCGTCATAAAACCACGTTTGGTCATACCAAAAATCATAGCAGTATTTTTCACCCACATAAATTCGGTGCCATTGCTGCGCTTTGCTCATGCCCTCCCCCATTTGGTAGCTGATCACCACAAAGCTGTTATTGTCGCCGCCTGTGGTATGACCGCCGCCGCCAATGATGGCTTTGCCCGGATAAACGTCTGGAAGAACCTTTTTGCCAACATATTCTGCCAGCGCTTTGAATCCGTCAAAATTTTCTGCTGCATCATTCAGCATTTCTTTCGGAATGTCAATCAGAATGAATCCCCCCACCTGCATTCCATTTTTGAGTAAATCATGCTGGCGATTGGAAACACGGTAGCGAGTCAATTCCATCACCCCATCCGTTGCATCAAAATTCACATTGTCCAGCACCTCCGAGCCAGCTTCAATATTCTGGTCAGCCATGACGTAAACGCCCATCCGCCCCGGTCTGTAGGGAAGTTCTGAAAGAGTCTCCCTCTCGGCAGCAGCAGAAGCCGTTGTTTCTGTCTCAGTCGCTTCCGTTGTGACAAACAAGTGTTTTTCCTTTTTTCCGCATCCTATCAAAATAATGGATAGCAAGAGCGCAAGCAATACAATGTGGTGTGCTTTCTTCATATGATAATTTCCCTCCTGGAATGGATTCTTCTTGTTTTCCTGCGGACTGAACACAACGGCATTTGGCTTTTGCCAAATGCCGTTGCATTTTCCCGCCGAAAAGGGCAGTCATTTCATCTGGAAAATGGCGCAATCACCATTTTCCACACATTTCATTTGATAATTTCCTCCGCCATGGCAAACAGCACATCCGGGTTAATGGAGGCGGTCATGTCCATAAAGGAGAATTTGCCCTCATCGGTTGCCCAGCTCAGAGAGGCAAAGGTTTCTTCCACGACACTGTCAGCGCCGTAGCTGAGGTAGTTGCCGGGCTGCTGCATCCACTCTTTGTCTGCCTCGGACAGTTCATAGTCCTCCGGGACGAATTTATAGTGGTCAACGAAGTAATTCAGGGTAATGCCGCCAACGGTTTTGGAGGTAACCGGCGTGTGGGTGTCTTCCTCAACGGCATCTCCCAGATTAGGAATGGCATAAAAGCCCAGTTGCTGTCCCTGGTCGTTTTCATAGTCCACACTCACATCCATATAGGTGAGAACATGGTTGCCGTCATCATCGTCACACTCGACTTCGCCCGTCCGGACTTGCTGGAACCGGAAGCCGCTTTCAAATTCCTCCGGCAGCTTTAGCTGGAAGCCTGCCTTCTCCATGGCCTGCGCCAAGGCGTTGTAGCTTTCCCGGTATTCCTGGTTCCCGCTGGTAAATGAATGGATGCGTGCCTGTTCCGCCGCAAAGGCGGTAATGGACAGAAGGCAAATCACTGCCGCCGCAATGAGAATGCGGGAAAATTTCTTTCTGTTTTTCATGGTAATACGCTCCTTTTCTGATGTGTCCAGTTCTGCAAGATACGCATCATCGATTTCATTGAATGCTTTTGCTAGCTCTGTTGCTTTCATGGGCAAATCCCCTCCTTTTCCATTGTCCGCTTTAGTTCCATCCGCAGCTTTTCCAGCCGGTACTTTACTTGTCGGGTGGTATAGCCGTATTTTTCCGCAATCTGGGGGGCGGTCATGGCTTCATAGTACCGGGATAGAAAAATCCGCCGGTCGCTGACTTCCAAGGTACCAAGAAAACGGTTGAGCAGCTTTCCCAGCTCCTTTGCTTCCATGGTCTGCTCCACATCCCCGCTTTTGTCGGGAATGCACTCCTCCAGTTCCGACAGCAAAACCGCACCGTTCCCCTGCCGCTTCTGTGCCGTCAGATAATCCAGGCGCTTGAAGCAGAGATTTCGGACAATCCGGGATAGGTAAAATTTCAGGATGGAGGGATGCTTCGGCGGAATGGTATCCCAGGCCGCCAGATAGACATCATTGACAATTTCTTCGGCATCCTCCGTACTGGGGAGCAGATTGCCGGCAATGGTCTTCAGGTAGCTGCCGTATTTCTTTTCCGTTTCCGAAATTGCCCCCTCGGATCGGGAGATGTACAGCGCAACAATCTGCGTATCTTCCAAAAAATTCATTCCTTTCGTTCGTAAGGTCCTTACACCTATATAATACGAAACCATTTTCCGGTGGACAAGCTTTTTGCAGAAAAAACCGCCCTCATTTCTGAGAGCGGTTTTGGATTCAGGAAATCATATCAGAACTTGCCCAGAGAACCGGAATTTTCGGTATTGGGCATATACTCGTCCCGCTTGCCGGGGAGAATGGCATTGAGCACAATGCCCACAATGGAGGCAACAGCCAGACCGGACAGGGCAATCTTCATGCTGCCGATGGTGAAGGTAATGGCACCGGTGGCATTGTTGCCGGCGGCGGTGATGTCAGCACCAAGGGCACCGCTGAAGTTGATGCCCAGTGCCAGACCCAGAATCACGGCTGCCACAATCACGTTTCTGCTCTTCTGGAAGTCGGTGTGGTTCTCCACCATGTTGCGGACACCCACGGAGGAAATCATGCCGTACAGGATGATGGACACGCCGCCCACCGTTGCGGAAGGCATGGCAGCAATCAGGGCCGCAAACTTGGGGCAGAAGCTGAGGATGATGGCGAACACCGCAGCCAGGCGCACCACAGCGGGGTCATACACCTTGGTGAGAATCAGAACGCCGGTGTTCTCGCCGTAGGTGGTGTTGGCAGGAGCGCCAAAGAGGGAGGCAATGGTGGTGCCGATGCCGTCACCAATCAGGGTTCTGTGCAGGCCGGGATCCTCAATCAGATTCTTGCCGATGGTGCCGCCGATGGCGGAAATGTCGCCCACGTGCTCCATCATGGTGGCAAAGGCAATGGGCATAATCATCACAATGGAGGAAACCAGGAAACCGGCATTGAAATTATCAGCGGTAAAGAGGCTGAACACCGTGTCCTCCATCTTCACGGGCAGACCAATCCAGCTGGCAGAAGCCACGCCGCTGAAATCCACCTTGCCGGTGATAGCAGCAAACAGGTAGGAGGCGATGACACCCATGAGGATGGGGATAATCTTAATCATGCCCTTGCCCCAGATGTTGCAGACGATAATCACCACAATGGCAACCAGGGCAACCAGCCAGTTGCTGGAGCAGCTATTGATGGCGGAGGGAGCCAGAATCAAACCGATGGCAATGATGATGGGGCCGGTGACCACAGGGGGGAAGAAACGCATCACGTTCTTGCTGCCGCACACCTTGCAAATCAGCGCCAGCACCAGGTACAGTAGACCAGCGCAAGCCACACCGGCACAGGCATAGGGCAGTGCCTCCCGCTGGGTCAGCCCCAGGTCTGCGCCATTGGCCACCACAGCGAAGTAGCCAGCCAGGAACGCAAAGGAAGAACCCAGGAACACGGGAACCTTTTTCCCGGTAATCCAGTGCATAATCAGGGTTGCGACACCTGCAAACAGAAGGGTTGCAGATACGCTCAGGCCGGTGAGAATAGGGACCAGAACGGTGGAGCCGAACATGGCGAACAGGTGCTGCACGCCCAGCACCAGCTGCTTGGGAACGCCCAGGGAGCTTGAATCATAGACGGCATCGGTGGTTTTCTCGGTTTTTGCCATAGAGAATAACTTCCTTTCTTTTTTAGAAAAGGAGGGACTGTAGCGAAAATGCTGCAATCCCTCCTTCTCAAATATTTTCAGAGAAAAACCTTAACTTGGTTTTCCCCACGGTTCTTGGGCTAGTATACTCGTTTTACGGCAAAAAAGCAAGACAAAGCGCCGTATCTGCCCGCCAAATTATGAACAAAATATGGCCGTGCTTTTGTGAATAATTGCAAAAGTCAACTTGCAAAACAGAAGCTTTTACGGAACGAAACCGGTTTCTCTGTCCCCTGAGACTGGGAGGCGCTACCCTCTTACAGCTCCCACGCCATTTGGGCAGCACCCCACAGGGCATCATGGGCAGGGGCAATCACTGTGCCCAGGGCGGAAAGCTTCTCCACCGCGCAGCGGCGATAGGGGTTGTCTCCGCTGAATAATCCTCCCAGCAGGGCAATGGGGCAGCCCTCCAGGTGCAGTTTTTTTTGCACTGCCAGCGCCATGTCATAGAGTTCCCCCGCGCCGCGGCTTAAAATTTCCACAGCCCGGTGATTGCCCTGTGCAGAAAGCGTGAGCGCAATGGAAGAAAAGGCCGCAATGGCCGCCTTATCCGTGTCCTTGCCGTACACGAAGGAGACAATACCGCCGGGGTCTGACACGCCCAGGCGGGCATACACCGCGTTCAGGATTTCCGTCCCCTCGCTTCTGCCATCCGCCTCCCGCACCGCCTGGGACAGCACATCCCGCCCCAGGGCATAGCCGCTGCCGCCATCGTCAATCAGATGACCATAGCCGCCGCTGCGGAATGTCTCCCCTGCCCCATTCTTGCCGAAGCAGATGGAGCCGGTGCCTGCAATCAAAATAAGCCCCGGCGTATCCATTGCCCCTCGCAGGGCAATTTCCTGGTCGCCGCAGAGCTTCCATGTTCCGGTGAAGCCGGTGGCTTCCAGCTCCTGCGCCAGCACCTCATGCACCCGGGGATTGGAAACACCTGCGCCGCCCACACAGAGTTTGGCGCATTCCTGCATCCCGCCGCAAGCTTCAAACACCTGGCGCAGCAGCTGGCGGAATCCATCCTCTCCAATGGAATTGAGGTTAAATGCTCCAAGCTCCTCCCGCCGCAGCAGGTGGTTCTCCATGTCCCGCAATTCCAGGCGGGTATGGGTGCCGCCGCCGTCGATTCCCAATACAAACATCTTGTCACCTCAAAGCTTTACCGGGCACACACCGGTGGCAGCGCCGCCGGAAAGCACCTCCGCCACCCCTGCCAGTGCCGGGGCATCATAGTCATAGCAGCAAAGCTTCCACAGCGTCTCCGGCAAGCCGGACAGGTCATAGGGGTTGCGCAGCGCCACCACCGCCATGGGCTTTTGCAAATGGCAAAGCGCCGCCGCAAGCTGCTGCCCTGCAAACAGATGCCCGTTGCAGGTGCCCAGGACAATCTTTTCTGCCCCGGCAGCCTGACGCACCACCTCCTGAATTTCTTCCTCCGTGGGGTCTTTGGAGGTCACCAGGCCGTGAGCACCAAAATGCTGCGCCATAAATTCCGGGAAGGTTGCCTTTCTCCCATCCTCATTGGCCGCTCCGGACACCCGATAATCCGCGCAGCCGCAGAAGAAGGTATGTTCGTCCGCCCGGAAGGGATTGCCCCCCACCTGGGTCACAGCCTGACGGCTCATATTCCAGGCAGCCTGACGGTCACGCTGCAAATTGCACAGCGCCGCGTCCGGGGCTGTGAATAACTGCTGCTTGAATTTCAGAATCCGCTCCACCGATTCCTGAATCTCCTGTAGATTCAGCTCGCCCCGCGCCGCGGCTTCATTCACCGCTTTCGCGGAAGCCTCCTCCAAATCCATGCGGCTGGAAATCTCCGCCAAATCCACCCCCGCCCGGATGGCTGCCACAACGCCCTGGGGCGTTCCATAGTGCTTCTGGATTGCCAGCATTTCCATGCAGTCGGTCAGAATCAGCCCCCGGAAGCCCAGCTTGTTCCGCAGCAGGTCCGTCACCATGCGGCGGGACATGGTACAGGGCAGCTGGTCATCCGCAATGTTGGGGAACAGCACATGGCTCATCATCACCGCCGGTACGCCTGCTGCAATGGCACGGCGGAAGGGAATCAGCTCCAGCTGCTCCAATTCTTCCTCGGTTTTGTCCACCCGGGGCAAGCCCAGGTGGCTATCCACCGCCGTGTCTCCGTGCCCGGGGAAGTGCTTCACGCAGCACAGCACCCCGCTACCAGCATAGGGCGCAATGGATGCACAGCCAAAAGCCGCCACCCGCTCCGGGTCATCTCCGAAGCTGCGGACACCAATCACCGGATTTTCCGGATTGCTGTTGACATCCAGCACCGGTGCCATATTGAAGTTTGCCCCCACTCCTTGCAGCTGACGGATGGTGATTTGGGAGGCCAGCCGGGCATTTTCCGGGTCACCAGTGGCCGCAAGAGCCATCGCACCGGGTACATCCACCGCATCCTCGGGCAAGCGGGACACCATGCCCCCCTCCTGGTCGATGATGATGAAAGCGGGGTAGCCGGTTTCCTCCCGGATGAGGGTCTGAATCTCGCTGCACAGCTGCCGCAGCTGGCTGGCGCTTTCCACATTGCGCAAAAAGAGAATCACATTGCCAATTTTATAGCGGCGAATCAGCGCCTTAAATTCCTCGGTGAGCTGTGTGCCGTGGAAGCCGAACACCAGCTTCTGCCCCAGCATTTCTCTGATTTCCATTGTTTTTACTCCTTCTCGTATCGCTCATAGCGCATTTTGCGGGTTCGGAATGCTTGGCTCTCTGCCTCATAGCGGGTAAGAATAGCATCTGCATCCCAGTCCGGGTTCTCAAAATCCCGATGTCCTGCCAGCAGGGACAGGAAAATCTTCCCGTCCGGGCGCACCGGGGGCAGGAAGGAAAAGTCCTCCGGGTACATTTGCCGCAGCAAATCCAGCAGACGCACGCCCAATTCCACCGGGCGAAGGGTTTTTTCATCCATAATGTGCAGCTGGATGCCGCCGCACAGAACCCCCTGGTGCTTGGAAGCGGTGGGGGTAAAGTACACCGGTGTTGCCTCCACACCGGGCAGCTTCATGGCACGAAAGCGGCGGGCAAATTCTTCCGCCTGAATAAAAGGAGCGCCCAGGATGCCAAAGGGGTCGGCAGTGCCTCTGCCCTCCGAAAGATTGGTGCCTTCTATCAGGCAGGTTCCGGGATACAATAGCGCCGTTTCAAACCGGGGAATGCCCACGCTGGGCATCACCCAGCAGTGCCCCCAATCCCGGAAGGTCATCTGCCGGGTCAGGTCGCCGCAGGGAACCACCTGCAAATCGCAGCCGCAGTTCAATTCCTCATTCATCATCACTGCCAGCTCGCCGCAGGTCAGACCGTAGCACACGGGCATTTGGTAGCCCCCCACAAAGCTCATGACTTCCGGCTGCAACAGGCCGCCCTCCACCCGGTCGCCCAGGGGATTGGGGCGATCCAGCACCACCAGCCGCTTTCCGGCAGCAGCGCAGTCCTCGATGCAATAGCGCAGGGTGGTGAGGAAGGTATAGTACCGGCATCCCACATCCGCCATATCATACACCAGCGTATCAAACAGCGACAGCGTCTCCTGGGACAGCCGCTTGGAGGTTTTGGTATAAAGGCTGCGAACGGGCAGGCCGCTTTCCCGGTCGATTTCATCCTCAAACAGCGCTCCCGCCGCCTTGTCGCCTCGCACGCCATGCTCCGGTGCCAGCAGCAGCTGCAAATTGCAGCATTCTTTCAATACATCGATGGTGGGGCGATTGTCGCTGGTGCGCCCCGAGGGTCCGGTGAGCAATGCCACCCGTCCCTCAAAAACATTCCGGTATTCCTGCGCCCGGTCAGCGCCATATAGAACCATTTTTCTTTCCTCCTTGACAACCGGCGTTCCGCCGGGTAAACTGAATGAAATAGCACCCGACGCAATCATCGCAGCGTCCATGGGTAACATTTCTGGCAATCCCCGCATTTTCCATCCAATCACAAATTTAGGAGGAACCGGAATGAATCATCCGTTTATGACTCTGTGGAACCAGCCCTCCCGCCTGGTGGTGGGATTGATGAGCGGCACATCTGCCGACGGTGTGGATGCCGCCCTGACCCGCATCACCGGCTGCGGAACAAGCACCAAGGTGGAGCAGCTGGGCTTTTACTTTCAGCCCTTTGACAACCAAACCCGTCAGCAAATTCTAAACGTTTGCGGCGGCGACTTCGGCGGAAGCCGGGAGCTGTGCCTCCTGGGCACCCATCTGGGAAAGCTCTATGCCCAAGCCGTGCGGGGGTTGGTGCAGCAAACCGGCATCCATCATGTGGACTTGATTGGCTGCCATGGGCAAACCGTCTATCACATTCCCGAGGAGACCCCCTATCTGGGCACCAGCATTCGGGGGACGCTGCAAATCGGCGACCCCTCCTATCTTTCCGAGGAATTTGGATGCCCGGTGGTCAGCGATTTCCGCATTCGGGACATGGCTGCCGGCGGGCTGGGCGCTCCGCTTGTTCCCTACACCGAGTTTTTGCTGTATCGCAGCGAAACCGAAGACGTGGCGCTGCAAAACATCGGCGGCATCGGCAACATCACCCTGCTTCCTGCCGGATGCAGTCTGGAAGATGTCACCGCCTTCGACACCGGCCCGGGAAACATGGTAATGGATGCGCTGGCTTCCCGCATCACCGGCGGAAAGCTGGGTTATGACGATGGGGGCAAGCTGGCTGCCAGCGGCAAGGTGATTCCGGCGCTGCTGAATTGGATGCTGGAAGACCCCTATCTTGCCAAGCAGCCGCCCAAAACCACCGGGCGGGAATACTACGGTGCGGCATATGTGGAAAAGCTGGTGTCCTTCGGGGATTATCCCCTCCAAGACATTCTGGCAACCGCCACCCGGTTCACCGCAGAATCCATTGCGCTGAGCCTTCATCGGTTTGCCCGCCGGATGCCTGCCCGGCTGGTGGTGGGCGGCGGCGGAAGCCGGAACCCCACCCTGCTCCGCTTCCTGGCGGAGGCACTTCCGGAATGCCGGGTGCAAACCCAGGAGGATTTGGGCTACGACAGCGACTCCAAAGAGGCGGTTGCCTTTGCCCTGCTGGCAAACGAAGCCCTGTTCGGCATCTGCAACAACGCCCCCTCTGCCACCGGTGCCGCTCATCCGGTGGTCATGGGCAGAATCAACCTATAAGCGGCGCTCCGCGCCACACACTTGTTGTTTTTCCATTTGAACAGTACAATCGAGCTTCCGGGACGGTCAAGCCGTCCCGGATTTTTTCATAATTTCAGCCAGTCCATGCAGTCCTGTAGGGATTGATCCCAGAAATCCCAGGTGTGGTCTCCCGGGCGATGGTCAAAGCGATGGTTTGCGCCCAGCACCTTCAAATGAGCATCGAAGCGCACATTCATTTCATACAGGCTATCCTGTTCGCCGCAGGACAGATAAATGGGAGGCAGCGTTTTCTTCTGTGCCAGCCGGAACAGGTCGTTTTCTGCGCCGGTGGGCTTTCCCGCCCCCAACAGGGCATCATACTCCCAGGGCTGCATGGAGCCAGTGGGATTCTCACGCATTTGCTCCAAATCCGTCACCCCGGAAAAGCTGCCGCATCCGGCGTAGCGCTCCGGGTAAGTGAGGGCACATTTCAGCGCCCCATAGCCGCCCATGGACAGTCCCATGATGTAGCTATTTTCTTTTTCCAGGGGCAGGCCGAACATCCGATGCACCATTTGGGGCAGCTCCTGGGACACATAGGTAAAATACTTGAGTCCATGCACCCCGTCAATGTAATAGCTGCGCTGCACCTCCGGCATAATCAGTGCCACCCCATGCTCCCGGGCATACCGCTCACAGGAGGTATAGCGGGTCCAGCCGGTGCAATTATCCGTCAGGCCATGGAGCAGGTATACTACCCTGGTCTTTTGCAAATTTCCCTCGTCGGGAAGCACTGCCATGAAGCTGGTAGCCATATCCAGTGCTTTGGAAATTACATCCACACGCAATAGTGCCATGGGTTATGCCTCCAATACTTTTGCGATTCTGCCCTCTGCCTTCTGAAGCATGGCGCAGGCGGTGTCAGCATTCACGCCCCGCAGCACCATGACAATGGCCACCTTCGGGCGATAGTCACACTCTTCCAGCGCCTTGGTTGCCTCTGCTTCGGTGCATTCGGCAGCGCTGCATACGATGGTCACACACCGGCGGATGAGCTTTTCATTGGAGGGCTTCACATCCACCATGAGATTGCCGTACACCTTTCCAAGCTTAATCATAGCACCGGTGGAGAGCATATTGAGCACCATTTTCTGCGCCGTGCCGGACTTCATCCGGGTGGAGCCGGTAACCACCTCCGGGCCGGGTGCCGGTGCAATGCCAATATCGGCAAATTGATCCAGCTCGCTGCCCGGGCAGCAGGTGACGGCAACGGTGGGAGCCCCCAGCTGCTTTGCATATTCCATACAGCCCCGCACATAAGGGGTGCGTCCGCTGGCAGCAATGCCCACCAACACGTCCTTCTGGCTGAAGTGGATATTTTTCATATCCTCCACCCCCAGTTCCTTGCTGTCCTCAGCCCCTTCCACGGCCTTGAAGATGGCACCGTAGCCGCCAGCCATCAGCGCCTGAACGGTTTCCGGGTCGGTGGAATAGGTGGGCGGGCACTCCACGGCATCCAGAATGCCCAGCCGCCCGGAGGTTCCCGCGCCGCAGTAAATCAGGCGGCCACCGGCGGCCAGCTTTTCGGCAATCACATCCACCGCCTGTGCAATCTTGTCGGTGACCTCCCCCACGGCATCCGCCACCCGATGGTCTTCCTGGTTAATCAGCTTCACCATGTCCAGTGTAGACAGGGTATCGATGTTCATGGTGTTGGGGTTGCGCTGCTCCGTTGCAATTTTCTGTAGCTCTACCATAATCAGATATCCTCCAAGGTCTTTACCAGCTTATACTGCTCTTTGGGAATCATAAAGCACTCGCAGTACCCTTTCCGCCCCTGAATACCCCGCAGGCGTTTCAGGTGGGAATAGTATTCCTTATAAGGGAAGGAGGTGGAGTGCACCGCAAACCAGTGGTGGTCAATGGCCTTTTCCCACAGGGAGAAACCGTCCGACACATCCAGGTAAACATATGGCTCAAAGCCGGGGGCATCCTCCCAGTTTTCCGCAAAATAGAGATTCCGCGCAAAATGCCGCGGTTCTGCCCGCTGGAAGCCCTCAATGGCGGCATAGAACCAGGCATCCACCACAATCTTGTGGCAGGTGGCATGGTCTTTATGCATACTGTTTTCATGATGGGTGACGATGATATCCGGCTTTACCTTGCGGATAATGTCGCACACCTGAAAGCGCACCTCATCATTATCGGGCAGCAGTCCATCCACATAGTCAAGAACATAGCTCTCGCCCCCCAGCTCCTTTGCAAAGGCCTCTGCCTCTGCAATTTTATTCTTACGATACTGGGCAACATCCGCCCCGGCAGGCGCGCCCTTTTCACCGGCGGTCAGCGCCAGGGTCACAGCTCTGCCCCCATGGACGGCACAGGTGGCAAGCAGCGCACCGGCGGTCAGCTCGGCATCACCGACGTGGGCACCGATGGCCAAAATGGTATGTGTCTTCATCATCTCACAGCTCCTTCAGCAGAACGCCAAAGGTTCGCACCACGCGAAACCCGGCGCCCAGATAAATAAACCGGGCGGGATTTTCCTCCCCGGTAAACAGCGACATATATCGGCTTCCTGCCTTTCGTTCCTCCTCCAAGAGTCGATGGAACAGCAGCGTACCCAGACCGTGCCCCTCAAACTGGGGTGCAACGCCCAGCCCTGCAAAGTAGCCCCGTCCGGTATCCTCCGGGTAAACCGGCCCGGTAAATCCGGCACAGGTGTTTCCCTTCAAAGCCACCAGCAGATTCATACCGGTTCTTCCTGCCGCCGGAATTTCTTCTGACCACATGGGATTGTCCAGGGCATCCACCATTTCTTCCAGTCCTTGATGACGCTGCGGGTCATAGCGGGCAACCGTATAGCCCTGCTGCGCCATTTTTGCGGTTTTCTCCGCCAGCCAGGTTGGCGCCGTATAGTCAGCCAGGTTCAGATACATGGCGCATTCCCGGGTTGACTCCCGGTAGCCCGCAGACAGCATCCGGTCATGCAGGGGAATATCCAGCGGAATGCCCGGGGCATTGTTGTGCTGGTGGTTTTTGGTGCCCGGGATAATCCAGGGCAGACGGATGGGATTGAAAAAAGTAACGGCGCTGTAAGTTTTCCCCGCCTTCCGAAAGGCGTATTCCAGCGCTTCCAGCAGCAGGCGGCTGTTTTCCGCCGTATCTTCCGCCGCGCTTAAAATCAGGCAGCTGAAATAGCCCCGCACGTCCCCCTTGGGAATACGTCCGCCGGTGCAGCCATTGACAAAGCCGCAGACCGTTCCCCTTTCCTCCATCACGAAGGTATATTCCGGGGAAAAATCCGGGTGGCCGGTGAGAAGCTTATGGAATTTTTCTTTGCTCAAGGGTGCAAAGCCCTGCTTTACCCCCGCCGTATTCCACAGGGAATGCAGCGCATCTTCATCTTCTGTTTTGTAGTTGCGTATCATATTTATTTTTCTATCCTCAATACAGCAGCCCCCACCGGAACAGTGGGGGCTGCGAATCTTGCCGATCAGCCCTTAACGGCACCGATGGTAACGCCTTCCATAAAATACTTTTGCAGTGCAAAGAACAGCACGAACATGGGCAGTGCGGAAATGGTTGCACCGGCCATCATGGGGGCAAACAAGGTTTCGTTGGCGAACTTAAACTGCTTCAGGCCAACCTGAATGGTGTACATGGCCGGATTGTTGGTCACCAGGAAGGGCCAGAAGAAATCGTTCCAGCTGGACATGAAGGTGTTGATTGCCATGACGGCCAGCACCGTCTTTGCCAGGGGCAGGATGATTTTCACATAAATCTGGAACTGGTTGCAGCCCTCAATCTTGGCACTTTCAATCAGCGGGGTGGGCAGGCCGGTGAAGAACTGCTTGCACAGGAAAATGTTGTAGGCAGTACACATACCCGGCAGAATCATAGCCCAATAGGTGTTGGTCAGGGAGAATTTACGCACCATCAGGATGTACAGGGGAACCTGGGTCACCTGATAAGGAATCATCATCGCCACCAGAATCATGGCAAACAAGAAGCCGCTGCCCTTGAACTTAATCTTTGCAAAGGCATAGCCCGCCATGGAGGCAAAGATAACGTTGCCCACAACCACACAGGAGGCCACAATACAGCTGTTGATAATCCAGCGCAGGGAATATTGGTTGAAGTCGAAGAACGCCTGGAAGGATTCCAGGGTGAACCGGGACGGGAGGATGGTGCGCATATTGCCCGCCGTGGACACATTGGGGCCGAAGGCCGACAGAATCATATAGCAGATGGGGAACAGCGTTGCCGCCGCCAGAACCGTCAGTACAATGGCAAGGATGGTGTTGCGCAGGTAGCGCACCTTCACATTGTCCAGGTGCTGGGAATAGAGACCGGTTGTTGCCATACTCCGCCTCCTTAATACTCAACGTCCACGCCCATCACCTTGAACTGGAACAGGGACATGATGGCGATGGCAATGGCAAGCAGAATGGCCTGAGCGCAGGCAAGGCCGTACTTACCGTAAACGAATGCATTGTTGTAAATCAACAGGCCAATCATGGTGGTGGAATTGTCCGGGCCGCCGCCGGTCATCATGTAGGCATTCATGAACACCTGGAAGGAGCCAATCACACCGGTGATGAGCAAGAACAGTGTGGTGGGCTTCACCAGCGGCCAGACAATGAACCGCACCTTCTGGAAGAAGGTGGCACCGTCCAGCTCGGCTGCCTCAAAATAGCTGTTGTCGATGCCCAGAAGGGCTGCAATGTATGTGATAATCCGAACACCATGGCTGGAAAGCAGCGCCATGATAATCAGGGAAAGCATCGAGGTTTTGGTGGACGAAAGCCAGTTCTGGGCAGGGATACCAAAGAAGCCCAGCAAGCGGTTGAAAATGCCGTCGGGAGAGGAATCGTACAGCCACAGCCAGACCACGCTCAGCGCCACGCCGGAGGCAATGCCGGGCAGGTAATACATGGCCTTAAAGATGGATTGCAGCTTTTTCTGGAAGGGCAGAATCATCACTGCAATGGCAAAGGACAATAGCAGCGACAGGGGCACCACAATCACAGTGTAGACAATGGTGTTGCAAACTGCCTTATAGAACAAATTGAATTTTGAATATTTCAGGGTGTCAATGTAATTCTGAAATCCGATAAATTCAGAGCCAAAGGGCTTGTATTTAAAGAAGCTGGTGTAAATTGCATTGCAGACGGGATACAGGGTGAATACGCCGAAGATAATCATTGCAGCCGCAATAAAAACATATCCCCACTTGTCGTCACTGGTCAGTCTCAGGGTGCGGCGGGCAGGCCGTTTCTCTTTTGTCGTGTTCATTATCTACCTCCTGGGGATAAAATACCCACCCCACCAAGGTGGGGTGGGTAATGTATTTTACTTAGGGAAGCGCCTTAGCCGATTTTGCCGGAAACGCAGTTGTCAGCGCCGAAGGCAGCCTGAGCAGCCTCAACGATGTGGTCGTAAGCGTCCTGCGCGGTGATTTCACCGGCCAGCAGAGCCTGGAACTTAGGAACAATCTGCTCGTCCATCAGCTTCTTGGCAGTGGCGGTCATCTCGGTGGTAACACCCTCGGGAGGAGCCTGAACCATGGCGATGCAGCGGGTGGCGGTGTCCAGGTTGTCGGCATCGCGGCCCTCGGGCAGAACCATGGCATCCCGGCCGGTCTGGCACACAGGAGTCAGGTACAGGTCGTTCATGCACTGAGCAATGCGCTCGCCGGAGCAGATGTAGTCCATGAACAGGAGCACGTTCTTCAGGTGCTCATCAGTGGTGTTCTTGTTGCGCATGGCAATCAGGCCGTCAACAGTGCCGTAGCAGGATTCCTGGCAGCCGTCCATGGTGGGCACGGGCAGGAATGCGTAGTCCATCTTCAGGGAGTTCTCAACAGCGGTGCCGTCGTTGGCTTCCAGAGCGGCGTTGTTCTTCTTGAAGTTATTCTCGAACAGAGGCATCGCCTTGCCGAAAATCATGGCATTGCCGGTCTGGCACATGACCATACGCTGGCCGGCTTCCACGCCGTAGTTGGGCATATAACCGGACTTGGTCATTTCCTCAACGGCTTTCAGCAGGGTGAGCATATTCTCGGAGGTGAAAGCGTACTTCAGGTCGGGGGTAAAGGCATTGCTCAGGCCTGCACCGGAGCCGAAGATGTACAGCATATCGGAAGCGGTAACGCCCAGGTTTGCAAACACGAAGCCATAGGTGCCGTCCTTGGTGCCCTTCTTGATGACATCCAGGAACTCCTCGTAGGTCCAGCCTTCCTTCTGAATCTTGGCAACATCAATGCCCAGCTCTTCCATCATGGTCTTGTTGGCACCGATGGACTGAATGGTCAGGTACAGGGGCAGGCCGTAGGTGGTGCCTTCCAGAGACAGATACTTCAGAGCAGCCTCGTCGTAGTCGGCCAGACGGCCATCTTCCATGTACTTTGCGATGTCAATGGCAACACCCATTTCTACGAAAGTACCCAGTGCATTAGAGGAAATTTCAGCGATGTCGGGTGCCTCACCGGCCTGTGCCATGGTGGACATCTTGTCGTTGTGGTCGCCCCAGGAAGTTTCGATGATTTCCACGGTGAGGTTGGGATACAGGGCATGGAAATCGTCAGCCCAGGTTTTCAGGTTGGACAGATAATTGCCGGTGACAGGGGGGGCCATGATGACAATCTTGTCTTCTGCTCCCGTGGTCTCTGCGCTGACGCCCATGGCGAACAGGCCCAGAACCATCACGCTGGCCAGCAGCAATGCGATGAACTTCTTCATTGATATTTCCTCCTGATGTTTCATATTTGTCAGCGGATTTAAAGGAGTTATCCCCACAAATCCCTTGACTCTGGGTTTATTATAGTTCGTTTTGTATTTTGTGTCAAGTATTTTGTGAATCAGAGAAATAATGTTTCATGTGCTGATTGGAATTCCCCTGTTTTGTCTGAATTGATGAAACTTTTCTCAAACTCTTTCTTTGAAAATATGCTTTTTGCACAAATTTCGACAAGCGTTTTTGTGAAGTTAGCGGATGGCCTTTCTCTCCCAGAACCGTTACAATGAAGGAAACGAAAGGCGGGAATCAGTATGAGCAGTGCATTGTTGCGGCTTCGGGAAAGCTCCGAGCGTTTTTCCAGCACCGAGCGGGGCGTTGCCGAGCGGATTTTATCGGATCCACAGATGGTGGTTGACCTCAGCATTCACGAACTGGCACAGAAAACCTTCTCCTCCCCTTCTACCGTTGTGCGGATGTGCAGCCACACCGGCTTTTCCGGGTATAAGGAATTTCGCCGCGCCGTCACATTGGAGCTTGCCCAGCGGGAGCAGACCCGGCGCACCGAGCAGCAAGACATCCAGCACTCCGATTCCCTGGAGCAGATTATCGACAAGATTACCTATGCCAACATTCTCTCCCTGGAAGAAACCCGGGATTTGATGGATCTGAAGGTGCTGCATGAGAGCGTCCGGCTGCTGCAGCGGGCCGGCGTTATCTATCTGTTCGGGCTGGGCGCTTCCCTGTGCGCCGCCAAGGATGCCTACCTGAAATTCATGCGGCTGGGGAAGCTGTGCGTCATCAACGAGGATTGGCACGCCCAGCTGGTGCAGTCCTTCAATGCCACGGCAGCGGATGCGGCACTGGTGTTTTCCTACTCCGGCGTTACCGCCGAAATGGTGGAGTGTATGCGGAATCTGAAAAAGAACGGCACCGCCATCATCGCCATCACCCGCTGTGTGCAGACCCCGGTGTATGAGCTGGCGGACTACCGGCTGTACACGGCGGCCAACGAATCGCTGTTCCGCAGCGGCGCCATGTCCTCCCGGATGTCTCAGCTCAACGTGGTGGACATCCTGTTCACTGCCTTTGCAAACAGCGACTATGCCCATTCCCTGGAGCAGCTGTCCAAAACCCACATCACCAAGTCCGAGAAGCACGAAGGCCGCACAAATAAAGAGGCGGCAGCCAGATAAATGGCCACCGCTTCCCGCTTTTCTCAAATTTTTCAGTATACGCCGCCTTCCATCTTACCGGCGCTGATGCCGCAGCAGTCCGGGACATGGTTGTAACACATGGAGGCTTCTGCCCGGCAGCAAGGCAATACTGAATCCAGGATGGGGTGAGCGCAATATGTTTATGACAGTCAAACAAGCGGCGGAAAAATGGGGGTCTGTCTGATCGGCGGGTACGGATTCTTTGCGCAGAGGGAAAAATCCCCGGTGCGTTTCAGGAGGGACGGGGCCGGAAGATTCCTATGGATGCCGTAAAGCCAGCGGATGGACGGTTCAAATCCACGGAATCGTTGCTGGAACGGATTGACCGGAAGAAAGCGGAGCTGGATACCATGCGCCCGCTGACCGCCGGAGAGGTAGCCAGATTGACGGAGGAGTTTACGGTGGAGTACACCTACAATTCCAATGCCATTGAGGGCAACACCCTGACCTTGCGGGAAACGGACATGGTTCTGCGGGGGGGCTGACCATCGACTGTAAGCCACTGAAAGTTCACATGGAAGCCGTGGGTCACAAGGAATACGCCGCTGAAAAGGTCATGGACAAGGACTACGACATCCTGACCCTGGCAGCCATACCGTAGTTGGCAAGGGACACTGCCACATTGGCTTTGCCGCCGCCCGAAAAGCGCCGGATGAATAAGCAAATATTGCGGAAATAAAAGGCGCAGTCGCTCAGGGACAGGAACCCCGGCGACTGCGTGTTTTTTATTTGGAGTATTATACAATCTCTTTGGAGTTACCACCATCGAGATATCCCATACGGATTACGTCCGCCCCTGCGGCGACGCAGGGAGGCAAACCCTGTTCTTTGCCTCAGCACGTCCCTTACGGATTGCGTCGAGCAGAAAGGAAATGGGAAATGAGCAACGTTGTACTTTGCCTCAGCACGTCCCTTACGGATTGCGTCAAACTCACGGTTTCCGCCTACCTGAAAATCGCCGGCTTTGCCTCAGCACATCCCTTACGGATTGCGTCGGCAAATATGCACAAAAACATCCGTTTTTTTGCGAAACGTGCTGTGAGTTGGTAGATAGTTTTTCAGGTACACAAACACTTGTACCTGCGCTGGCTATTTTCCCAAACTCTTCTGCTGCCAAAGCAACCTATGTTGCCATTAACGACAGCCTCGGACGGACAATCGACCGGTTTTGCGGTGCGAACTACACCAGTTTTCTCTGTCAGCTTACCCTTCTCCGGATTCCCATACTCGCTAGGGTCTTTGGTTTCATAGATAGGTCATTGATAACATGGTTGTGATATTCTACAAACTGCGGATAGTCCTGAGCCAGCATTTTCTTATTATATCCGGTCAAGTCCGGCTCAAGATGCTGTAGCAGGAATGCTGAATACAAATCCCTCTGGATTCTCTCGCCACTGGGCATATCATTCCAGCGTTGCCCCAACGGCTTCTTTTCGTATGTATCTGACTGGTGGTTATATTGACTGGCTTTCATTATGGTTGGAACTTTTACAACACCTGGAATCCCCAATGATTTGCATTTTGTATCCAATATTCCAATCAGTGTAGCAGGTGCTTTGTTGGCAATCGACTTTCCAAACCGCTTTTTTCGCTTTATTCTACCGGTTTTTTCCGATATTTCCGTTTCCTTGGCTCGATGGGTCAATGACAACCATTTCATATCCTCTACATAGAAGCAATCTCCCAGCGAAAGCAAATGATTTGCCAACTCGATATGCTGCCGCTTGCGTGTTTCTACCTGGCGGTGCTGGAGATATGCCAATTCCCGTTGAAGCTTGCAATAGTGTTTGGACTTATTTTTCGTAAGCTTCACACCACGCCTGAAAGTTCCATCCGGCATATAGTTCTCAGGATTCATATCTCTCCTGCTTCGCTCCATCTTTCGTTGAAGGAGTCCCTTTTGACGTTCAATATTCTGCACCTGCGATGCCAGCTCCAATAGTCCTGCCTCACTTTGGGAAGCATAGGCAATGGTCTGGGGTCCAATATCTATTCCGACTGCACCGCTTCCAATCGGGTGAACAGGCTCATTGCTGACGGGATTCATTTTGATAACCGGTTTGCCTTCTAAGGACAGCTGTGCGTACCAATGGTTCTTATGTTTCCCAGGCTTTCGGAGAATCCGAACATATTTTACCCGGTACTCCAACATAGCTGTTTCATAGTCATTGTCCGGTGAGCGTTTAATCGGAAGTTTTAGCCCTTTCCATTCGACGTAGGTACCTCGGAACATAATCTCTGAGCCGCCGCTTTTCCCTGTAACAGAATACCCTCTTAATGAGTAGATGTCGCCTGGACGCTTGTAATGAACTTTCTTACCATTTTTATAAAGCTTATTCTCAAACGCTGTCCAGACAAGGGGGGCTATCCCGTGTATTGCAACATTGGAACCAATGTTCTCTTTGAAATACTTATAATAATCCTTGATTGCAGATTTAAAATCATATTCCCGAAAGCCTGCTGCATCCAAAAGCTTTCTGCGGCGATTTGCAATGTCACGAAATTCCTTTGTCTTCGTAGTGTTGTTCTGATACATTTCCCGCAACTGCACCTGAATCTGCCGGTACTCTGCGGATTGCTCGACCTGACGAAGTTTCTTTAGCTCTGCATGAACCAGTGTGTTGTATATTTGTCTGGCAATTTCAAATCTTTTGGAGAGGCGATCTTCCTGCCATTTTTCCAGCTTGAGCGGTAATGTAAGGCAGCAAGTATCTGTCGTATTACGTTTTGACATAATAATCTCCCCCTCTCCACTTCTTTTATTGCAGTATACCATAGCAAGACCATTCTGTCTATACCAGATTGGGGCATCATACATAATTCCCCTTTTCCTGCAAATACTTCTACCGTGAAAACACAGCCTACAAACGCTTCAAAGGAGACAGACGTATGAAAGCCACAGGCATTGTCAGACGGGTGGACGATTTGGGCAGAATTGTCATCCCAAAGGAAATCAGAAGAACGCTGCGCATCCGGGAGGGCGACCCGTTGGAGATTTACACAGAGAAGGACGGCGGGGTGATTTTTCGGAAATACTCCCCCATGGGGGATTTACAGGAATTTGCCGCCCAGATGTGCCAATCCATTGTTTCTTCCACCGGGCACATTGCGGCGGTGGCGGATCGGGACAGCATCATTGCCCTCCACGGTGCGCCCAAGCGGGAGCTGATGGACAAGCCCAACTCTCCCGGGCTGGAAAAAATCATGGAGCAGCGGAAAAACTATCTGTACCAAACCGGGGATTCCCCCATTTTACCGGCAGAGGGGGCGGAAAAGTATCATCTGGGGGCGGCGGCACCCATTCTCTCCCAGGGAGATTTGATGGGCTGCGTGCTGCTCCTGTTGGGAGAGGATGATGCCCCCCTGTCGGATGCCGACCGGACGCTGGCTCGCACCGCTGCCAGCTTTTTGGGGATGCAGTTAGAGAGTTAAGCAAAGAGGAGTTGCAGTCCGCAGCTCCTCTTATTTTTGTATTTTATTCTAACGGGCACACCACGGCCAGCAGCGTCCCCCTTCAGTTTTGCGCCATACCGTTCAACCGTGTGCTTCCTGAAATCCGCGGCTTCGGACGGATGCTATCCGCCCCTACTGTTATGTTCTCTGGTAAACGCAGCTGTCCGGCACGCGCTCCACCAGTCCCTTGGGAATCTCCTGATATTCAAACAGGGAGAATTGCCAATCGGCGCAGGTGTCCAGATAGCAGAAAATCTGATGCAGTACCTCTTGCCGTACCTCCTGGCTGGTTTGCGGCAGGAAGCGAATGACAAAGGCACTGGTAAAGAACGTATCCGAAATGGTCTTATGCACCAGGTAAATCCGGTCGATGGAATCCTGGGAAACCGCCTGAATGTGGCTTAGAATATCTTCCAGCATTCCCTCCGGCAGATGCTCGGTGCTGAGGTTGTCCTTCCGGGTCAGCCGCCCTGTCTCGCTGAATTCATCCCGCTGGCGCTGGGCCAGTTCCAGCGCCTTCTCCCGGTAGGTGTCCAGCTCCTGCTGCATCCCGGTCAGGGTGCAGAACGTCCCAATCACGTCCAGCGCACTGTCAATGGAATTGTTGTTCAGCTCGATGGCGGTGTACAGGTCTTGCAGACCATCGGCATCATACCGGCGCAGCCGCCAAGCGCCCCGAATGAAGTAGGCATAGGCGGCGGCAATGGGCTGCAACTGATCAATGGCACGATTACACAGGGCAATGCCATCGCTGTTGCGCCCCAGCAAATGCAGCGCATTCACCACATCGGCGTACTCCTCCGCCACCACCGGGCAGCCGGCAGCTTCCCAATTTTCCACATCCTTTTTCGGTTCCAGGTACTGGGTGCGGTGGTTCTCCTCAAAATTCAGCCGGGTAAATGCCGTCAGCTGCTCATCCATATAAACAATGGCTTTTTCGCACTCCGCCCCATATTCCCCTTGGGCGGGGAACGCGACCTCCGGCAGCTCCTTCAGCCCCAACGCCTGGATTCTGCTCCAAATGGTGGGGTGGGTGGCGTTCCGGGCTTCAATTTCCCGTTTGGTCAGGTCGTTCCAGTCCGCCTTGCGGGCAGGCAGCTCCTTTTGGAAGTCCGCCAGCTGCTCCCGAATCACATCCTCCTGCACGGATTCATAGGCGGGCTTTCCGTCCTTTGCCTCCGCTTCCCAGAGATACAGGTCAAAATATTTCAGCTTCAGCAGCGAGGATGCAGCCGCCTCCGGCAGTTTCGCCATGGCCTTGTCCGCCGCCTGTTCCGTGCTGATGGAGGCGGCATACTGATAAAGCTCGAAGTTCATTTCATAGGCTTCGTCCGACCATGTGTAAAATGCCCCGCTGAGGAGGGAGAAGGTAGCGGAGCTTCTTCCTCGCCGCAGGAAATCCCAATAATTTGTCGCCTGGATTTCCGCCTTGTTGTCCGGGGAAACGTGGGAAAATTCATGCAGCAGCAGGGCATGAAGCTCCTGCTGGGTCAGCAGCCGCAGAACCGGTGCGCCCAGGCTGACCACCGCCGTCTGGTTCAGGAGGCTGATAAAGGCGGTATTGTCCGGCCTGACTTGCAGCACTACTGCGCCCGTCCAGCCGGTTTCCTGAGCGGCTTGCTTTGCCGCCCCATAGAGCCGGGGATATTCCTGCTCCGGCAGAATATTCTGCAAATCCTCCAACTCTGCCTTGGCTGCCCGGATGGGCAGCTGCTGGCTGGAAACCAGAATCAGCAGCGCAGAAATGGCGTAGCTTACCTTGCTGCCCGTGCAGCCGAAGCAAACACCCAGTACGATGCCAAGGAGCAGCAGCACCAGGGCATAGGCATTGGTTCCCCGCCGGATGCTGCACAGCAGCCGCAGTTTCTCCGCCGCCGTCCGGCTTGCCTGCTCCCGATGGGACAGGAGAAATTCCGACATCTGCTTGGCATCCATCTGCTGATAGCGCCGCCGGAAGCGTTGAAGCCCCCAAACATTGACTGCAATCGCCGCCACAGCCAAAGCCCAGCAAATGTCCCCGATGCCCTTAAAAAGCGACAGCAGCTCCACGCTGCTGTGTTCCTGGAGACGGATGCCCGGCAGCGCCAGCAGCACCGGAATCCCCAGTGCTGCAGCATAGGTAAACAGATTCCACGCAAAGCGGATTCTGTTCGCCCGGGTGGGCTTCGGCTGCTCCACCCCGTCTGATGGCTGCTCCATCTTGCCCAGCTTCAGTGCAAGAAAAATGGTCATCAGCTCCGCAAGAATCAATCCCACCATCACCCAGTGGTCCCGGGTATTCATTTCGCTGATTTCCCGTCCGCCGGTCAGCGCCACCGCCAGAAAAATCCAGGCAAACATGGCAATCAGGCAGACAATCAGGATGATAATCGGTTTCTTTTTCATCATGTTCTCCCTTTCTTGTGGTTCTTTTTTTGAT